>WNGL01000015.1_pt1 | contig 179966 bp, 174 predicted proteins | sample 5400591 | NCBI WGS metagenome assembly WNGL01 (sample SAMN13153377, study PRJNA577476) | soil metagenome | isolation source: 80 cm soil or saprolite under Garry oak tree replicate 1 | place: USA:California | collected 2016-06-15 | reverse complement strand
CCGCGCCTGGGCATGGTGACCGTCACCGACGTGCGGCTCACCGGCGACCTGCACGACGCGCGCGTGTTCTACACGGTGCTGGGCGACGACGGGGCGCGGGCGGCGTCCGCGGCGGCGCTCGAGTCGGCCAAGGGCGTGCTGCGCAGTGAGGTCGGCCGCCAGACCGGCGTGCGGTTCACGCCGACGCTGACGTTCGTCCCCGACGCCCTGCCCGAGGACACCAAGCACATCGACGAGCTGCTTGCCGTCGCCGCGCAGGCCGACGCCGAGGTCGAGAAGATCCGCGAGAATGCCGCACCCGCAGGCGATCCGAACCCATATCGTGAGCCGCGTGACGCCGACACCGAGTGAGCGCCTGGAGATCCGGCCGGCCACCGACGAGGATTGGCCGGCTATCTGGCCGATCTGGCACGAGGTGACGGCCGCGGGCGACACGTTCTGCTACGAGCCCGCGACGACGTCCGAGGACGCGCGCCGCGGCTGGCTCGCCCCGGCGCCCGACGAGGCCTGGCTCGCCGCCGACGGCGACCAGGTCGTCGGCACGTACCACCTCGGGCCGAACCAGGCCGGCGCAGGAGCGCACATAGCGAACGCGTCCTACATGGTCGACGCAGCGGTGCGCGGTCGCGGAGTCGGCCGCGCGCTCGTCGAGCACTCGTTGCGGCGCGCCCGCGAGGCAGGCTTCCTCGGCGTTCAGTTCAACGCGGTCGCGGCCACCAACGTCTACGCGATCAAGCTGTACGAAGACCTCGGCTTCGAGACGATCGGCGTCGTGCCGCAAGGATTCCGGCATCCGACGGAAGGTCTGGTCGGCCTGCACGTCATGTACCGCGCGGTTTAAGCGCCACGGCGACATGACGTGACTTCGACGGCCGAGACCTCGACCCGCCGCCTGCTGGCGCTGGCGGCGTCGGCCTTCGTCGTACTCGCTGCCGAGCCGTTGTATCTCCTCGTCGACACCGCCGTCGTCGGCCATCTGGGCGCAGTGGCATTGGCCGGGCTGGGCGTGGCGGCGGCGCTCATGGCGCTGCTGATGCTCATCGGCACTTTCGTCGAGTACGGCACGACCAGCCGCGCCGCGAGATGGTTCGGGGCCGGACGGCTCGACGCCGCGCTCGACGAGGGACTGCAAGCGTCCTGGCTGGCGGTGATCATCGGCGTGACGGTCATCGCAGCAGGCGAGCTGTTGGCGCATCCGCTGATCGCGCTGCTTGCCGGCGGCAGCGGCGCAGCGCAGCACGCCGCGGAATCCTGGTTCCGCATCGCCGTGCTGGGCATGCCCGGCGTGCTGCTCGTGCTGGCCGGCAACGGCTGGATGCGCGGCGTACAGGAGACCCGCGAGCCGGTCCGCATCGTGCTGGTCGCGAACGCACTGTCGGCCGCCGCGTCGCCGATCCTCGTCTACGGGCTGCACATGGGCCTGAACGGCTCGGCTGTCGCCAATGTCAGCGCCCAGGTCGTGGGCGGCGGCCTGTTCCTGCGGGCGCTTCGCCGCGCGAACTCGTCGGTGCGTCCACAGTGGACGGTCATGCGCGCCCAGCTCGTGCTCGGACGCGACCTCGTGCTCCGTTCGGCCGGCTTCCAGGTGGCCTTCCTGAGCGCCGCCGGCGTCGCCGCCCGGATGGGCACCCCGCAGATAGCCGCCCACCAGATCGGCTTGCAGCTGTGGGAGTTCACCGCGTTGCTGCTGGACTCGTTCGCGATCGCCGCGCAATCGCTCGTAGGGGCGGCGCTGGGCGCGAGCGACGAGGCGGCCGCTCGCCGGACCGCCTGGCAGGTGGCCCGGTACGGACTGTGGGCGGGCTGCGTGTTCAGCCTGCTGTTCGCCGCCGGCTGGTCGCTGATACCGCAGGCGTTCACGTCGTCGGAGGCAGTGCAGCATCAGGCCCACATCCTGTGGCCATGGCTGGTCGGCATGCTCCCGGCAGGCGGCGTCGTCTTCGCGCTCGACGGTGTGCTGATCGGCGCGGGCGACGTCGGGTTCATGCGGACGATCACGCTGGTCGCGGCGGTCGGGGCGTTCGCGCCGCTGAACATCGCCGCCCTGCACTGGAACTGGGGCATCGGCGGGGTGTGGGCGGGGCTCACCGCGTTCATCGGCGTGCGCTTCGTCGGGATGGTCTGGCGAACGCGCGGCAGCCGGTGGACCGTGCTGGGCGAGCAGCGATGACGTCCTCGGGCCTGGTGATCGTCGACAAGCCGGCCGGCCTGACATCGCACGATGTCGTCGCCCGGATGCGCCGCATCGCCGGCACCCGGCGGGTCGGCCATGCCGGCACGCTCGACCCGATGGCCACCGGCGTGCTGGTCATCGGCGTCGAGAAGGCCACGCGCTTACTGGGTCACCTCGTCCTTGCCGACAAGGCGTATTCGGCGACGATCAGGCTCGGCCAGTCCACGCTGACCGACGACGCCGAGGGCTCGGTCACGGGCGGCTCCTCGGCCGCGGGGGTCACCGAACACGAGGTGCGGGCGGCGGTCGAGCACTTGACCGGCAGCATCGCGCAGGTGCCGTCATCGGTATCGGCGATCAAGGTCGGCGGTGAACGGGCCTACAAGCGCGCACGTACCGGAGCGGCCGTCGAGCTCGCGGCGCGCCCGGTGACAGTTACCCGCTTCGAGGTCGACGGCTTCCACCGGCCCGCCCCCGAGCTGCTCGACGTCGATGCCGAGATCGAGTGCTCGTCTGGCACCTACGTGCGCGCGCTGGCCCGCGACCTCGGCGCTGCGCTCGGCGTCGGCGGGCACCTCACCGCGCTGCGCCGGACGCGAGTCGGCCCGTTCACGCTGGGCGCGGCCCGCACGCTCGACGAGCTGGCGAGTCTGGACGATCCGGTGACGCTGCCACTGGCCGAGGCGGTGCGGGCCGCGATGCCCGTCCGCGAAGTCACCGACGACGAGGCGAGGTCGCTGTCGTTCGGCAAGGCGCTCGAACCCGCCGGCATCGCGGGCACCTACGCTGCGCTGGCGCCGGACGGTTCGGCCATCGCGCTGCTCCGCGAAGTCGATGACAGCGCCCGACCGGTGCTGGTGTTCGCCGCGGCCGGCTGACCGTGCCGGACAACGCGCGGACGGCGCACGGCGTTGTCAGGGCATGAGACGTCTGCTCGGCGCGTTCGTCGTGCTCGTGGCTTTGGCCGGGTGCGCGTCGGCGCGGGAATCACCCCCGGCGCAACCCCCGAGCACGTACGCCCCGATCGCGCAGCTGACTCGCGCAGCTGCGCTCGACGCGGACGGCCGGTTCGGTGCTGATCTGCTGAGCAAGCTCAGCGGCGGGAGCGGCAACGCGGTCCTCTCGCCGTACTCGATCGCGGTCGCCCTGCAGATGGCGCTCGAGGGAGCGCGTGGCCAGACGGCTGCCCAGATGGCCAAGACGCTGCACATGCCGGGCGTGAGCGCCGCCCAGCTCACCGCGACGGCCGCCAGCTTGCGCCAAGACCTCGCCGCGCTGGATGTCCCCCAGAGGAAGGTCATCCTGCGGATCGCGAACGGCATGTGGCCGCAGGCGGGCTATCCGATCAAGGCGCCGTTCACCGCGTCGTTGCGCGACGGGTTCGGCGTGGACGTCCGACAGCTCGACTTCGCGCAGGATCCGCCAGGCGCCCGGCGGATCATCAACCAGGCCGTGTCGGAGCAGACGAACGGCAAGATCGCCGAGCTGCTGAAGCAGGATCTCGACCGGTTGACCCGGCTCGTCCTTACGAACGCGGTGTACCTCAAGGCTGGCTGGGCGATGCCGTTCCAAGCCGACCAGACACGCCCGGACGCGTTCCACAAGGCCGACGGGTCGGTCGTCCGAGCGCCGTTCATGCATCAAGTGGGCGAGCTCGGTTACGCCAAGCACGACGGCTACCAGCTCGTGCGGCTGCCGTATGGCGCAGGCGACCTCGCGATGACGCTGATCGTGCCCGGCGGTTCGCTCGCCCCGGTCGAGAACGTGCTTACCGAACGCGGTCTCGCCGCGGTGCTCGGCGGCCCGCTGCAGCCGGCTCAGGTCACGCTCGCCCTGCCTAAGTTCAAGGTCCGCACACACGCCGAGCTGGTCGACACGCTGAAGCAACTCGGCATGACCGATGCGTTCGACGACGGCCGCGCCGATTTCGGCGGCATCGCGGACAAGCAACTTGTCATCTCGCAGGTTGCTCACGAGGCGTACGTCTCCGTCGACGAAGACGGCACAGAGGCAGCCGCCGCGACCGCGGTCGTGATCAGAGAGTCGGCCGGACATGTCGTCACGGCGCACCCGACCGTGATCGTCGACCACCCGTTCCTGTTCGCGATCACCGACACCAAGAGCGGCACCCCGCTGTTCCTCGGCCGGGTCGCCGACCCGACGGCGGGCTGAGCCCGGAAGGGTGCCCAGTAAGCTCCCGGCGTGCAGCACTGGCACGGCCTGGACGCGGTTCCTCCTGGGTGGGGCCGCTGCGTGGTGACCATCGGCGTGTTCGACGGCGTGCACCGGGGTCACGCCGAGATCATCGGCAAGGCCGTCGAGCTGGCGTCCGCGCAGGGCGTGCCGAGCGTGCTGCTGACGTTCGTGCCGCACCCGTCCGAGGTCGTCCGGCCGGGCTCCCACCCTCCCGTGCTCACCACGCTGGTCCGCCGCGCGGAGCTTGTCGAGGCGCTCGGGGTCGACGTGTTCTGCGCGCTGCCGTTCACCCTGGAGTTCTCCCAGATGTCGCCCGCCGAGTTCGCTCACGAGGCCCTGGTCGCCCGGCTGCACGCGTCAGCGGTGATCGTCGGCGAGAACTTCCGGTTCGGGCACAAGGCCGCCGGCGACGTGGCGACCCTGGGCCAGCTCGGCAACGCGTTCGGGTTCACGGCGCACGGCATCCCGCTGCTGCGCGAGGGCGAGACGCCGATCAGCGCCACTTACGTCCGGTCGTGCGTGCAGGCCGGCGACGTCGCGGCGGCCATAGCAGCGCTCGGGCGCCCGCACCGCCTGGACGGCATCGTCGAGCGCGGTGACGAGCGTGGACGCGCCCTCGGATTCCCCACCGCGAACCTGCGGACCGAGGAGTGGGCCGCCGTGCCGGCCGACGGCGTCTACGCCGGGTACGTGCAGCGGCTGGACGAGTGGGGCCGCACGGTGCCGGACGCGAGCCTCGGCATGGCCGCCATCTCGGTCGGTACGAATCCGACATTCGAGGTACGCCAGCGGCGGGTCGAGGCCTATGTGCTCGACTTCGAGGGCGACCTGTACGGCGACGGGCTGGGCGTCGAGTTCGTGCACCGGCTGCGTGGGATGGAGCGCTTCGACAGCGTCGACGCGCTGGTCGAGCAGATGACCGACGACGTCAAGCAGACCCGCGCCCTGCTTGCCTAAGGTGCCGATTCGGCCACGGCCCGTGGGCGCTGATACCCTGGGGACCGGTGTCGCGTGAGTGCAGTGCTAACTCCGCTTGCGTGGCCGACCGCAGGATGTACTCAACTCCCGCCGTGCCAAAGACCGGTGGGGTGCGCCTGCACCGACACAGAAGGAGTCGTCCGTGCCCCTGGCAAGCGACGTCAAGAAGCAGATCATCGCCGAGTACGGCTCCGCCGACGGCGACACCGGTTCGGCAGAGGTGCAGGTCGCGATGCTGTCCAGGCGGATCAGTGACCTCACTGAGCACCTCAAGACGCACAAGCACGACCACCACAGCCGGCGCGGCCTGCTCTTGCTCAACGGCCAGCGCCGCCGCTTGCTGAACTACCTGCGGCGTACCGATATCAACCGGTACCGGTCGATAATCCAACGACTCGGCCTGCGCCGATAGCTCAAAGCGGGGAGTGGTCCGACGCGGATCGCTCCCCGTTCCGCAATCACAACCGAACATCCATCGCCAGTGCGCGCAAGCTGCCGCTGCGACGCGGTTCCCGCCCAAGGACGCCGGTCCTCGGTAGTGGCGGCCGGGTTCTCGAGAACCCCAGCCGCTTCAATCGAAGACCGGCACCCAGACAGGTGAACCGCTCGTACGCCGCATGTGCCTCCGGCGCTGATCCGGCAAGCAGGGTGCTTGCCGGGCGTACGAGAGGGGAACTCCGTGACGGAGTCCAACGAGAATGCAGTACACGAGACCGTTGCCAGCATCGACAACGGCAAGCACGGCACCCGCACGATCCGCTTCGAGACCGGCCGGCTGGCCCGTCAGGCGGCGGGCTCGGTCGTCGCCTATCTCGACGACGAGACGATGCTGCTGTCGGCGACCACGGCCGGCAAGACGCCCAAGGACCAGTTCGACTTCTTCCCGCTGACGGTCGACGTCGAGGAGCGGATGTACGCGGCCGGGCGCATCCCCGGCTCGTTCTTCCGCCGTGAGGGACGCCCGGGCGAGGAGGCGATCCTCACCTGCCGGCTGATCGACCGGCCGTTGCGCCCGTCGTTCGTGAAGGGCGTCCGCAACGAGGTTCAGGTCGTCGTGACGATCATGGCGCTCAACCCCGAGCACCTCTACGACGTTGTCGCCATCAACGCGGCGTCGGCGTCCACGCAACTGTCGGGTCTGCCGTTCAGCGGCCCGATCGGCGCGACCCGAGTAGCTCTCATCGAGGATCAGTGGGTCGCGTTCCCGAGCCACCCACAGCTCGAGCAGGCCACGTTCGACATGGTCGTTGCCGGGCGCGTCCTCGATTCCGGCGACGTCGCGATCATGATGGTCGAGGCCGAGGCCACCGAGGGCTCGATCGAGCTGATCGCGGGCGGCGCTACGCGGCCGACCGAGGAGGTCGTCGCCGAGGGTCTCGAGGCGGCCAAGCCGTTCATCGCCGAGCTGTGCCGGGCGCAGGCTGAACTGGCGAAGGTGGCCACGAAACCCGCCGTCGAGTTCCCGCTGTTCCCGGACTACTCCGACGAGGTACTCGCCGCCGTCACCGCCGAGGTCAGCGAGCCACTGGCGTCCGCGCTGACGATCGCCGACAAGCAGGCCCGCGAGGCCGAGCTCGATCGCCTGAAGGATCTCGCGAAGCAGAACGTCGGCCCCCAATTCGAGGGTCGCGAGAAGGAGATCAGCCCGGCCTACCGTGCGCTGACCAAGAAGCTGGTTCGCCAGCGCATCCTGCGCGACAAGGTGCGCATCGACGGGCGTGGCCTCACCGACATCCGCACGCTCTCGGCCGAGGTCGAGGTCATCCCGCGGGTGCACGGCTCGGCGCTGTTCGAGCGCGGCGAGACGCAGATCCTCGGCGTCACCACGCTGAACATGCTCGGCATGGAGCAGAAACTCGACACGCTCTCCCCGCAGCGCACCAAGCGGTACATGCACAACTACAACTTCCCGCCGTACTCGACCGGTGAGACCGGCCGGGTCGGTTCGCCGAAGCGGCGCGAGATCGGCCATGGCGCGCTGGCCGAGCGGGCGTTGCTGCCGGTACTGCCCGGTCGCGACGACTTCCCGTACGCGATCAGGCAGGTGTCCGAGGCGCTGGGCTCCAACGGCTCGACGTCCATGGGCTCGGTGTGCGCCTCGACGCTCGCGTTGCTCAACGCCGGTGTGCCGCTCAAGGCGCCGGTGGCGGGCATCGCGATGGGTCTGGTGTCCGACACGGTCGACGGGAACACGGAGTACGTGGCGCTGACCGACATCCTCGGCGCCGAGGACGCGTTAAGGAGTTCGTCACCGCCCTGCAGCTCGACACCAAGCTCGACGGCATCCCGTCCGGCGTGCTGGCGGCCGCGTTGAAGCAGGCTCGCGACGCGCGGCTGCACATCCTCGACGTCATGGCCGAGGCGATCGACGGCCCGGACGAGATGAGCCCGTTCGCGCCGCGCGTGACCGTGGTGAAGATCCCGGTCGACAAGATCGGCGCGGTCATCGGCCCGAAGGGTCAGATGATCAACGGCATCCAGGACGAGACCGGTGCCGACATCACGATCGAGGACGACGGCACGATCTACGTCGGCGCGGCCGACGGCGCGTCCGCACAGGCCGCGGTCGACAAGATCAACGCGATCGCGAACCCGCAGTTGCCGAAGGTGGGGGAGCGCTTCCTGGGCACCGTCGTGAAGACGGCGGCGTTCGGTGCGTTCGTCTCGCTGCTGCCGGGCCGCGACGGTCTGGTGCACATCAGCAAGCTCGGCCAGGGCAAGCGCATTGGCAAGGTCGAGGACGTGGTGAAGGTCGGCGACAAGCTCCAGGTCGAGATCGCTGACATCGACCAGCGCGGCAAGATCAGCCTGGTGCTCGTCCGCGAGGACGCGTCCGGTTCGGCCCCGGTCGCCGCCGCGACAATCGAGCCGGTCGACGCCGACACCGAGGAGTAACGGACCAGCGACACACATCGGGGCGGGAGGCTTCGGCCTCCCGCCCTGATTCATGTTCCGGCGACCACCACGAGTCGTCCGCTACTATTCTCTAGTGATTCGATGGAAGTACTGGTCTCTGTCGGCAACCTTGAAAGGATAGACAAGTGGCGACGAGGAACTCACTGCGCGGCCGTTGGTTGGTCGCACTGCTGACCGTGGCGGGACTTGCCTCGATCGGCGTCGCGGGCTGCTCGTCGTCGCCGGACGGCAAGTCGTTGTCGCTCGTGGCCTACTCCGTGCCGAGGCCCGCCTACGACGCGCTGCAGCAGGCGTTCGGCGAGACAGCCGAGGGCAAGGGCGTGAAGTGGGCATCGTCGTACGGGCCGAGCGGCACGCAGAGCAAGGCAGTCTCCAACGGGCAGAAGGCCGACTACGTGGCCTTCTCTCTCGAGCCGGACATGACCAAGCTCGTGCCGAAGTTCGTCGGCTCGGACTGGAACAGCGGGATGACGAAGGGACTGGTCAGCGACTCCGTCGTCGTGATCGCGGTGCGCAAGGGCAACCCGAAGCACATCACCGGGTGGGACGACCTGATCAAGCCGGGCGTGCAGATCGTCACGCCCGATCCGGGCTCGTCCGGATCCGCGAAGTGGAACGTCCTCGCCGCGTACACGCACGTCCTCGCCGACGGTGGCGACGACGCGCAGGCCACGGACTACCTGACGAAGTTCTTCGGCAATGTCGTGAGCAAGCCGGCGAGCGGTTCCAACGCCACCACGACGTTCCTCGACGGCACCGGTGACGCGCTGATCTCCTACGAGAACGAGGCGATCGCCGCCCGGCAGAAGGGCAAGGCGCTCGACTACATCGTCCCGGACGAGTCGATCCTGATCGAGAACCCGGCTGCGGTCACGAAGGACGCGCCGCAAGCCGCCAAGGACTTCCTCGCGTTCGTGCAGAGCGCGGCCGGGCAGAAGATCTTCAGCAGCCACGGATACCGGAACGTCCTGCCCGGCCTGCAGCCCGGCACGGTGCAGGGCGCCAATGACCCGGCCAACCCGTTCCCGGAGGTCAAGCACCTGGAGACGATCGCCGACCTCGGCGGCTGGAGTGCCGTGAACAAGAAGTTCTTCGATGAGGACAACGGCGTCGTCACCAAGATCCTGAGCGGCTCCGGGTGACGGCGGCGCAGCCGGTCCTGGCTCGAGGCGGCACGCGAAATCCGAGCGCAGGATCCGCGAACCGGGCCCGGCTTGGCGCGACGTCGGGCGCCGGGCTCGGCGTGGCCGTGCTGTGGCTGAGCCTGCTCGTCGTGCTCCCGCTCGCCGCGGTGGTGGCCAAGGGAGCCGGCTCGGGGTTCTGGGACGCGGTCACCAATCACGCGGCGCTGGCCGCGATCCGGCTCACGGTGCTCAGCGCGCTGGCCGTCGCCGCGATCAACGCCGTGATGGGCACCCTGATCGCGTGGGTGCTGGTGCGCGACTCCTTTCCGGGCAAGCGGATCGTCGAGGCCGTCATCGACATCCCGTTCGCGTTGCCAACGATCGTCGGCGGACTCGTCCTGCTGACCCTCTACGGCCAGCAGAGCGCGGTCGGCCTGGACTGGTACGCCACGCGCCGGGGCGTGCTGATAGCGCTGCTGTTCGTCACGCTGCCCTTCGTGGTGCGCACCGTGCAGCCGGTGCTGCTCGCACTCGACCACGAGGCGGAGGAGGCAGCCGCCTCGCTGGGCGCCGAACCGTTCACGACGTTCCGCCGGATCGTGCTGCCGACCATCGCCCCGGCGATCGCGGCAGGTGCTGCGCTTGCGTTCGGGCGGGCAATGGGGGAGTACGGGTCGGTGCTGCTGATCTCCGGCGGTCTGCCCAAAGCGTCGGTCGCGTCGCAGTACGTCTTCAAGCTCTACCAGAACGACCAGCTCGCGGACGCCGCCGCGGTATCGACCGTCCTGCTGCTGATCAGCGTCGTCGTGCTGGCGCTGCTCGGCGAGGTGCAGCGCAGGGCGGCGCGCCGTGGTTAGCGTGATCGAGGCGTTACCGGCCCGGACCGACACAGCGCCACCGAGGGCCCGCCCGCGCAGGAGGCCGCGCGCCGCGATGTACCTGCTGCGAGCCGTGGGCGTCGGCTACGTTGTCGCGCTGGTCATGATGCCGCTCGTCGTGATCGTCTGGCGGACGATCGAGCAGGGGGCCGGCGCGTTCTGGGACGCGATCAGCTCGTCCGATGCGGTGCATGCCTACCAGGTGACGATCGAGGTCGCCGGGCTCGCGGTGCTGATCAACACGGTCTTCGGCGTAGGGGTCGCGATATTGCTGGCGCGCTACCGGTTCCCTGGACGCTCGCTGCTGAACGTCCTGATCGACGTCCCGATCACGATCTCGCCGATCGTCGTCGGCCTCGCGCTCGTGCTGGTGTTCGGGTGGACGACCGGATGGTTCGGCCCGGCGTTGCAGAGCGCCGGCATCGCGGTGATCTTCTCCACGCCGGGCATGGTGCTCGCCACGGCGTTCGTGTCGCTGCCGCTCGTCCTGCGCGAGGTGCAGCCGGTTCTCGAGGAGGAGGGCATCGAGCAGGAGCAAGCCGCGCGCTCGCTCGGCGCCAACGCGCTGCAGCGACTGCGCCGCATCACGCTGCCGACGATCAAGTGGGCCTTGGCGTATGGCGTCGTGCTGAGCGTCGCCCGCTCGCTCGGCGAGTTCGGCGCGGTGCGGGTGGTGTCCGGCGGCATCAGCGGGCAGACCCAGACGGTCACCCTGGTCGTCGACGAGCGTGCCGAGCAGTTCGAGCCGGGCGCCTACCAGCTGTCGATCGTGCTGATCGCCGTATCGGCCATCTGCATCGTCCTGATCTCGCTCGTCCGGCCGAAGGGAGCGCGCTGATGGGTATCTCGGCGCAGCACATCAGCAAGCGCTTCGGCGACTTCGTGGCCCTCGACGATGTCGGGCTCGACGTCGACACCGGCCAACTGACTGCGCTCCTCGGACCGAGCGGCGGGGGCAAGTCCACGCTGCTGCGCATCATCGGCGGCCTGGAGGATCCCGACTCGGGGACGGTGCACATCGACGGCGTCGAGGCCACCGGCATCCCGGCACAGCGCCGCAACGTCGGCTTCGTGTTCCAGCACTACGCCGCGTTCAAGCACCTTTCGGTGTACCGCAACGTGGCCTTCGGCCTGGAGATCCGCAAGCGTCCGAGCGCGGAGATCCGCCGTCGCGTGCACGAGCTGCTCGACCTCGTGCACCTCGGCCAGTTCGCCGACCGCCTGCCGTCGCAGCTGTCCGGCGGGCAGCGGCAGCGCATGGCACTGGCCCGCGCGCTCGCCGTCGAGCCGAAGGTGCTGTTGCTGGACGAGCCGTTCGGGGCGCTCGACGCGAAGGTGCGCAAGGAGCTGCGGGACTGGCTGCGCCGCCTGCACGACGAGGTGCACGTGACGACGGTCTTCGTCACGCACGACCAGGAGGAGGCGCTCGAGGTCGCCGACGAGATCGTTGTGATCAACAAGGGACGAGTCGAGCAGACCGGATCGCCGAACGACCTGTACGACCACCCTGCAAACGACTTCGTGATGGGATTCCTCGGCCCGGTCACCCGGCTCGGCGGGCACCTCGTCCGGCCGCACGACATCGAGGTGCTCACCGCCGAGAACGCCGGCGCCGCACGGGCCGAGGTCGTGCGCCTGGTGCGGATCGGCTACGAGGTTCGCGCCGAATTGCGCAGCGACGGCAGCGAGCCGTGGGTGCAGCTCACCCGCGGGCAGGCGGACGCGCTCGACCTTCGCGCGGGCAGTACCGTGTGGCTGCGTCCAGCCCATGACGCCTCGGTGTTTGTGTCGCGCTAGCCGCAACGCGCCCGGACGCATACTCGCAATTCCTAGATGATTTGCGAGGATGCGGGCGTGGAGATCTCGGCGAAGACGGACTACGCGGTGCGCGCCCTGCTCGGGCTGGCGTCCCGGGCACCCGAACTTGTCAAGATCGAGGTGATCATCGGCGAGCAGAAGCTGCCCCGGAAGTTCGTCGAGGCGATCTTGGGTGAACTGCGCCGAGCCGGCCTCGTGCGCAGCCAGCGCGGCGCCGAGGGCGGGTACGCGCTGGCCCGGCCCGCGACCGAGATCTCACTCGGCCAGGTGATCCGGGCAGTGGACGGCCCGCTGGCCGAGGTGCGCGGCCTCCGCCCGCACGAGACCACTTACACCGGCGTGGCCGAGCACCTTCCCGACGTCTGGGTCGCGGTGCGCGCGTCGTTGCGCAGCGTGCTGGACGAGACCAGCCTGCAGCAGGTGCTCACCGGCAAGCTGCCCGCACACGTCAAGCGGATGGTCAAGGCCCCCGACGCGTGGCTGCCCCGCTGATCGGCGGGCAGGCCGGGCGGCGGGGTCGTCAGTCCGTCCGGGCATGATCGGACGTGTGCGAGCACGCCTGCGACGCGGACCGCTCCGCGAACTGCCCGCAGAGGTGATGGCGCTGGCCGCCGTGGCGTTCATGGTGGCCGTCGGGTTCGGCGTAGTCGCCCCGGCGATCCCGCTGTTCGCCCGCCACTTCGGGGTCAGCCGCACCGCGGCAAGTGCCGTCATCAGCGCGTTCGCGGCCGCGCGCCTGGTCGGTGCACCGTTCACCGGCCGCCTGGTGAACGCGTTCGGCGAGCGGACGATGCTGGCCACCGGAATCGGCATCGTGTCCGTGTCCAGCCTGCTGGCCGGCCTGGCGGGCGACTACTGGCAGCTGCTCGTCCTTCGTGGCGTCGGCGGTGTCGGTTCCATCATGTTCAGCGTCAGTGCGTCCAGCCTGCTGATCCGGGTAACCCCGGGCCACCTGCGAGGGCGCGCCCAGGGCGTATTCGCCGGCGGCTTCCTGCTCGGCTCGATTGCCGGCCCGGCGCTCGGTGTCGTGGCCGCGTGGTCATTGCGGGCGCCCTTCTTCCTGTACGCGGGCACGCTCGTCATCGCCGGCACGATCGCGCTCGTAGCGCTGCGGCACAGTGAACTGGCGGCCCGGCCGACCGCCCGCGACTCGACCCTGGGCCTGCTCACCGCGCTGTGTAATCGCGCCTACATCGCCGCCCTGCTGAGCAACCTCGCCGAGGACTGGGCCGTCGTCGGGGCCCGGACGGCGATGGTCCCGCTCTTCGTCGTCGACCGGCTGGCGTTGAGCTCGTCCTGGACGTACTTCGGCTTCTTCGTCCTGAGCGCGGTCAGTGGCGCGCTGCTGCTGCCGTTCGGCCACCGCGCCGACTCGACCGGACGGCGGCCGGTCCTGATCCTCGGCCTGCTGGTGGGCGCCGCCGGGCTGGCCAGCCTGCCGCTCGTGCCGAACGCCGCCGGGCTGATCTTCGCGATGGCGCTGCTCGGCGTCTCGGGCGCCGCTCTGTCCGTCGCGTCCGGCGCGATCCTCGGTGACGTCGTCGGCGGGCGTGGCGGCACGGTGGTCGCCACGTACCAGATGGCCGGTGACGCCGGCATCGTCGCGGGTCCCGTGGTCGCCGGGTGGCTCGCCGACTCACACGGCTACGGCGCGACCTTCGGCGTGGCGGCGGCGATCCTGCTAGTTCCGGTCGGCGCCGTGCTGCTGGCGCCGGAGACGCGTCAGGCCGGCCCTACACCCGTGCTGGACGAGCAGGGGACATCATTGGGCCGTGCCTCTTGACCTGGTGCTAGGAGACATCACCGAGCAGCGCGTCGACGCGATCGTGAACGCGGCGAACTCGTCACTGCTCGGCGGCGGCGGTGTCGACGGAGCGATTCACCGGCGCGGCGGTCCGGCGATCCTGGCTGCGTGCCGCGAATTGCGGGCCGGGCACTACGGCAAAGGCCTTCGCGCGGGCGACGCGGTCGCGACGACAGCCGGCGAGCTACCGGCCCGGTGGGTGATCCACACGGTCGGGCCGGTGTACTCGCCGACCGACGATCGCAGCGAGACGTTGCGATCTTGCTACCTGCGATCGCTGCAGGTCGCGGCCGAACTCGGTGCGGCCTCGGTCGCGTTCCCGCTCATCTCGTCCGGCATCTACGGGTGGCCGGTCGACGACGCGCTGCACCAGGCGATCAGCGTCCTGCGCGACGCGACGTGCGACGCGCGGCTGGTGCTCTTCGACGACTCGACCATGCGGGCCGCGCAGCGCGTCGTCCGCTGAGCAGCGTCATTGCCAGAACGGCCGGACCTCGATCGTCCCGAACTTGGCGACCGGGTGCTTCGAGGCGACCTCGATCGCCTGGTCCAGATCCGCGCACTCGATCACGTCGTAGCCGCCGATCTGCTCCTTCGTCTCCGCGAACGGGCCGTCGCTGACCAGCACGTCGCCCTCGCGGACCCGTACCGTCGTCGCGTCGGTGGTGAGTGCGAGGCGGTTGCCCTCCAGGCGCACACCCCGGCCGTCCATCTCCTCGACCCACGCGTCAGGCGATGCTTCCTCGGGGCTCACCTCCATCGTCTCGTCACCGCAGATCATCAGCAGGTATCGCATGGTCGCTCCTACTCGTTGCCTCGACGATCGTGTCGGGGTTCGGTTGTCCTGTCGATAACGACGACGAACGGGACGCGCCGAATGCGACCGTCCCGCTCGACGTCAGGCAGTCGGCGGGCCCGGCAACCGTAGGATCGCGGGATGACTGCCACGACCACGCGATCGGGCGCGCGCGCCCTTACCAGGGCAACGACTCGCGCCGTCCCCGCGCGTGGCGGCGGCAAGATCACCCGAACGACGCTGCCCGGCGGCCTGCGCATCCTCACCGAGGCGATGCCCGGTGTGCGCAGCGCGAGCATCGGCGTGTGGGTGCCCGTCGGCAGCCGCGACGAGACGGCCGCCGTCGCGGGCGCCAGCCACTTCCTCGAGCACCTCCTGTTCAAGGGAACCACCACGAGGTCAGCACTCGACATCGCCAAAGCGATGGACGCCGTGGGCGGTGAGTTCAACGCGTTCACCGAGAAGGAGCACACCTGCTATTACGCGACGGTGCTCGACCGCGACCTGCCGCTTGCCATCGAGCTCGTCACCGACGTGGTGCTCAACGCGACGGTCACGGCACAGAACGTCGACGTCGAGCGCAGCGTCGTCCTGGAAGAGATCGCGATGCGCGACGACGACCCGACCGACCTCGTCCACGACGAGTTCGCCAGTGCACTGTTCGGCGACGCGCCGCTCGGCCGGCCGATCCTGGGCACCGTCGACTCCATCGCCGGGCTGTCGCGGCGACAGGTCGCCGGTTACTACCACCGCCGTTACCGCGCCGACGGAATGGTCGTCTCGGTCGCGGGCAACGTCGACCACGCCGGTGTCGTGCGGCAGGTGCGCAAAGCGTTCGCCGGGCGGCTCGACGGCGACGCGCGGCCCGTCCCGCCCCGGGGCGGTCAGATCCGGTCCGCGCCGCCGGTGCAGCCGGTCAAGGTCATCGGCGACGACACCGAGCAGGCCAACGTGGTGGTCGGCATGCGAGGGGTCTCCCGGCACGACGAGCGGCGCTGGGCCCTCGGCGTGATGTCGTCCGCGCTCGGCGGCGGGATGAGCTCGCGGCTGTTCCAGGGCATCCGCGAGCAACGCGGCCTGGCGTACTCGGTCTACACGTTCGGCACGAGCTATGCCGATGCCGGGCTGTTCGGCGTCTACGCCGGGTGCCAGCCGGGCAAGGCCGAGGAGGTGCTCGACCTGATTCGGGCCGAGCTCGACGATGTCGCCGACGGCGCGATCACCGAAGCTGAGGTCGAGCGAGGCAAGGGCCAGATGCGCGGAGGCATCGTGCTCGGCCTGGAGGACTCGTGCGCGCGGATGACCCGGATCGGCAAGAGCGAGCTGGCCTACGGCGACGTTCTCGGCGTCGACGACCTGATCCATCACGTCGATTCGGTCACCCGCCGGGACGTCGCGGACGTGGCCGCGTACCTTCTGCACCAGCCACGCTGCCTGACGGTGGTGGGCCCGTTTGACCACCATGCCTTCGACGGCGCCATCTGAACGGAGCGATAAACCGTGACCGAACCGATGCGGATCGGGGTTCTCGGTGCCCGTGGGCGCATGGGGCAGCAGGTCTGCCAGGCGGTCGTGGCTGCCGACGACATGGATCTCGTCGCTGCCGTCGACGCGGGCGACTGGCTGTTCAGTGTCGCTGACGGCGGTGCTCAGGTGCTGGTCGACTTCACCCATCCCGACGTGGTCATGGACAACGTCCGGTTCGCGATCGACCAGGGTATCCACGCCGTGGTCGGCACCACGGGCTTCACCGACGAGCGGCTCGACACGATCCGCGAGTGGCTGGCCGACACACCGAAACTCGGCGTCCTCGTCGCGCCGAACTTCGCGATCGGCGCGGTCCTGTCGATGAGGTTCGCGCAGCTGGCCGCGCCGCATTACGAGTCCGTCGAGATCGTCGAGCTGCACCATCCGGAGAAGGCCGATGCGCCGAGCGGTACGGCCGTTCGTACTGCGCAGCTGGTCGCCGCGGCCAGGGCGGCGGCCGGACTGGACCCGGTGCCCGATGCGACGACACACGGCCTGGACGGAGCGCGCGGGGCCGTCGTCGACGGCGTCCATGTGCATGCTGTGCGAGCCGCGGGCCTCGTCGCCCACCAGGAGGTTCTGTTCGGAACGCCCGGCGAGACGCTGTCGATCCGGCATGACTCGTTCGACCGCGCGTCGTTCATGCCCGGCGTGCTCCTCGGCATTCGCCAGATCGCGAGCAGGCCAGGCCTCACGGTCGGCCTGGAGCCGCTCCTCGGCCTCTGAACGGCGCTTTCGCCCGGCTAATCGGATACGTGCCGGCAATTGCTGCCGCCCGGACGACGGATTGCGCTACTCGATCTACGCTCATGGCGACCTCGAGGGGAGCGCCGCGCGACGCGTGGTGCACAGCTAAGCGGAGGTGGCGAGATGTTCGTCCAGGTCATCCAAGGCAAGGTCGCCGACGAGGACGGTCTGCGGGCGGCGATGGATCGATGGATGCGAGACTGCCGGCCCGGCGCGATCGGCTGGCTCGGCTCGACGGCCGGCTTCACCGACGACGGCACGTTCATCACCGTCGTACGGTTCGAGTCCGAGGACGCGGCGCGGCGCAACAGCGACCGCCCGGAGCAGGGCGCGTGGTGGGCGGAGACGGCCAAGTGCTTCGCCGGCGACGTGACGTTCACGGACTCCTCCGACGTCACGACCTGGCTGGCGGGTGGGTCGGACGACGCGGGGTTCGTCCAGATCATCGAGGGTCACTACCAGCACCCGGACGAGATGAAGGCGATGATGGAGGCGCACAGCGACGAGCTGCAGGCGATGCGCCCGGAGATCATCGGCGGCACGGTCGCCATGCAGCCCGACGGGGGCTACGTCCAGGCGATCTACTTCACGTCCGAGGCCGAGGCACGCGAGCGGGAGTCGGTGCCGCCGCCGCCCGAGGTTGCCGAGATGATGGCCGAGGAGATGCAGGACGCGATCTTCCTCGACCTGCATCACCCGATGATGATGTCGCCTAACTGAGGGGTCGTTGCCAAGTAAGCCAATTCGCGGCACCGGTATCCGTGTGGTGTGATGACGCCACATGTCCGTGGTCTGAGGAGCGTGCATGAGGCGCCGGTTCGTGCTGGCCTGCCTGGTTGCCGCGAACATCACGGCGATGATCGGCGGGCAGGCTGTCTCGTCGGCCGATCGGCCCCACCCGGTGCGGCCGATTCCGGCAGGCGCACGGGATCGGCTGGACCAGCATCGGTTCTCGGTGCCGCCGAGCACCGACGAGTGCGAGGCGATCTACCACCTGGCCTGCTACTCGCCGGCCCAGCTTCGCCGCGCCTATGACGTCGGCCCGCTGCATCAGCAGGGGCTGGCAGGTGCGGGCCAGACCATAGCGATCGTCGACTCGTTCGGCTCGCCGACTATCGAGAACGATCTGCACGTCTTCGACCAGACGTGGGGGTTACCGGACCCGCCTTCGATCCGGACCATCACCCCGGCGGGGGACGTTCCGCCGTTCGACCCGGCTGACGACGAGATGGCGGGCTGGGCGTTCGAGACGACGCTCGATGTCGAGTACGCACACGTCATGGCGCCGGCGGCGAGCATCCTGGTCGTCGCGACTCCGGTGGCCGAAACCGAGGGCGTCGAGGGGTTCCCGCAGATCGTCGCTGCCGAGAACTTTGTCGTCGACCACGGTCTCGCCGACGTGATCTCGCAGAGCTTCGGCGCGACCGAGCAGACGTTCCCGAGCGGGCAGAGCGTGCTGGCGCTGCGCAGCGCGTTCGTCAACGCGGCAGCGCATGGCGTGACCGTGGTCAGCGCTGCAGGCGACACGGGCGCCACCGACTACCAGAGCGATGAGCAGACGCTGTACTCCTACCCGGTCGACTCGTGGCCGTCGTCTGATCCGCTGGTGACGAGCGTCGGCGGCAGCAGGCTGCAGCTCGACTCCGACGGCGACCGCACAGCGCCTGACGAGGCGTGGCAGGACGATTACGGGGCGGGTGGGGGAGGGCTCAGCACCATCTTCTCGCGACCTGCGTTCCAGAATGGCGTGAGCGAGGTCGTCGGCACGCAGCGCGGCACGCCGGACGTCGTGCTCTCCGCGGCGCTCGACGGCGGCGTGATCGCTTACGCGTCATACGACCCGGACGACACGGGTTGGAGCATCGTCGGCGGGACGAGTGAGGCCACGCCCATGTTCGCGGGCATCGTTGCGATCGCCGCGCAGCTGGCCGGGCACCGCCTCGGCGTCATCAACGCGGCGCTGTACTCGATCGCGCAGCGCGGCGGCGGTGGCATCGTCGACGTGACCGAGGCGGACAACTCCTTCGGCGACGTGAGCGGCTACGACGCCGTCGACGGGTACGACCTGGCCACCGGCCTCGGCACCGTCGACGCGGCCCTGCTGGTGCCCGACCTCGCTGCCGCGACGGTCCGGGAGCCCCACCGTCCCTGATCAGCGTGTATTCGACGGGCCGACGTGCGTGTCCAGCCAACCGGTGAGCGGTGCGAGAGCGCGCCACGCCTTGGCTATCTCGGTCTTCGCCCGCCTGGTCGACAACCACGCCGGGCAGCCGAACTCCCGGTGGCCGGTCAGCGTCTTGTACCGCAGCAGATCCGCGCGCGGATGGTCCTTCGCGTAACCTGCCGGCACGCGCACGAGCCGCTGACCCTGGACCTCGAAACCGGCTTTGCGGACGGCTGTGACGGCGCGGTCCAGCTCGCTGCCGGCGACATCGTCGTCGACGGCGCGGCGCATCCGCTCGATCTGGTCCGGCGCGGTGTCCCAGTAACCGCCAGCGACGAGCAGGCCGGCCGCCGACACGTGCAGGTAGAGGGCGGTCTCGCCGAACCAGGCTCCCTGATGCGTCTTGTAGGGCGACTTGTCTTTCGCGAACCGTACGTCACGGTACGGTCGGAAGAACTTGGCGGCACCGAACTCGGGCGCGAGCTCGGCCACCAGCGCCTCCAGCGGCGCGCGGACCGACTGCTCGTACACGTGCTTGTGTGCGGCCCAGAACGCCTTGCTGTTGTCGGCCTCGAGGTCCTCGTAGAAGTCCAGTGCTGCGACGGGGACTCCGGTGAACTTAACGGCTGCGTCCGTCACGGCTGCTCCCTCAGTGACACGTGCAGCCGCAACTCGCGAATCTCGCCGGCTCCGGTGTCCAGCGCGCGAGCATAGCCGTCGGCCTCCCAGCCGGCTGACCGGAAGAACGACAGCGACGCGGCGTCGCCGGTCGCTATCCACGTGATCGCGCGAGTCATGCCGTCCTCCCGCGCGTGGTCGACGGCGGCGGCCAGAAGCCGCGAGCCATGACCGCGCCGACCCCACCGCGGCTCGACGAGCAGCGGGCCGATCTGCGTGGTCGCGGCCGGGTCGGGGTCGGCCTCTTCCAGATCGTCCGTTGGCCCGATCGCGGCGAAGCCGACGAGCCAGTCCTGCTCCTGGGCCACGAGCACGTGGTGCCTCGGGGTGGGGGGCGTGGCGACCGCGATCGCCCAGGCCTGCTCGGCGTCTTCCGCAGAGAGCGTCTCGAGTACGGGTGCCGGCAGAATGGACGCGTACGCGATGCGCCACGTCTCCACCTGGATGCGGGCGATCTCGGGAACGTCGGCGATCTGCGCGGACCGCACGCTCACGTCGGCCACGCATCGAACGTAGCGCAGCAGCCGGTAGCGCGCCTCGGGCAGGGCCGTATCCGCCGTCAAGCGTCCACCTCGTCCGGCGCAAGAGCTCGGACATCATCGCGCTCGCGGCGTCGCTTACGCAGGTGGATGACCAGATACCCGGCGGCGACCGCACCGAGGATCGCCAGCGGCAGCCAGGTCAGGTACTCGCTGACCGTATTGAGCGCCGACGCGAACGCATATCCGAGGAACACGCAGCCGGCACCCCAGACCAGGCCGCCGGCTGCGTTCCAGACCAGGAAGGTCCGGTACCTCATGCCGCTCATTCCGGCCATCGACGGCATCAGTGCGCGCAACAAGGCGGTGAGGCGTCCGAGGAAGATCGCCTTGCCCCCGTGCCGGTGCAAGAAGGAGTCGACCGTCGACCAGCGAGACTCGCCGACGAACCGGCCGACGCGCGAACGCCGCACTGGCGGCCCGAAGTGCCGGCCGAACTCGAAGCCCACCGAGTCGCCCACGATCGCGCACACGACGGCGATGATCGCCATGATCCACACCTCGAGCGTCCCGTACCGGCAGAAGTAGCCCGCCACCAGCAGCGCGATCTCGCCCGGCAGCACGAAGCCGACCATGATCGCGGCCTCGGCGAAGGCGAGCCCGCCGGCGATGAGATACAGCCAGTTGCCCACTGCATCGCCGATGTGGCGCATGAGGTCTTCGAACATTCACGCATCCTGACACGGAGTCCGCCGGTGGGCCTGCTCGCACTCAGGAACCACCGCGACCCGTGTGCTCGGTCCTGGGACGGTCTTGTCGGTGTGCGCACATAGAGTTCGTCGCGTGGAAGCCAGCGACGACGCGTTGCCGGGGCCTGCCGCCCTCGTGCGTCCAGTCGACCGACTCAGCGCGGCGCAGGCGCGCCGGATCGCGCTTGCCGCGCAGGGCTTCGCCGATCCTCGGCCAGCAGGGCGCGTCGATGCCAGGCACGTCCGCCGGGTGATCGACCGGGTCGGCATCTTGCAGCTCGACTCGGTCAACGTCTTCTGCCGATCGCACTACATGCCCGTCTTCTCCCGGCTCGGGGCGTATCCGCGCGAGGCGCTCGATCGGCTCACGGCGCACACGGCCGGCCCGGTGCGCCGCGAGCTGTTCGAGTACTGGGGGCACGAGGCGTCGCTGATCCCGGTCGAGTTGCAGCCCAACCTGCGCTGGCGGATGGATCGGGCCAACGAGGACGCGTGGGGCAGCATGGTCCGCCTGGCGAACAACTTTCCGGATCTGGTCGACGAGGTGTACGAGCTCGTGACGCGGCAGGGACCGACTCGATCGGCCGATACCGGAATCCCGCGGCCCGACCCGCGGCCGGGGCACATGTGGAACTGGCACGACGGCAAGGTCGCGCTCGAGTACCTGTTCTGGTCCGGGCGGGTGACGTCGGCCCGCCGGGTCAATTTCGAGAGGTACTACGACCTGCCCGAGCGCGTGCTGCCCGCCGAGATCGTCACCGCCGCGACCCCGCCACTCGACGAGGCCCAGCGCGAGCTCGTCCGGGTCGCGGCGCGTGCGTATGGCGTCGCCACCGAGCCTGACCTCGGCGACTACTTCCGGCTGCCGCGTGCCGAGTCCAAGGCCCGGGTCGCCGAGCTCGTCGAGTCCGGCGAGCTGCTGCCGGTCACGGTCGACGGCTGGCGAGCGCCCGCGTACCTGTGGCCCGACGCCAGGCGCCCCCGCCGCATCACCGCGCGGGCGCTGCTCTCGCCGTTCGACTCGTTGATCTGGTTCCGCGAACGCGCCGAGCGCCTGTTCGGGTTCCGCTACCGCATCGAGATCTACACGCCGGCGGCCAAACGCTTGTACGGCTACTACGTGCTGCCGTTCCTGCTCGGTGACTCGCTCGTCGCCCGGGTCGATCTCAAGTCCGACCGGCAGGCCGGCGTCCTGCGTGTGCCCGGAGCGTTCGCCGAGCCGGGCGTCGACGTGGCGCACGTCGCGCAGGAGCTCGCCGCCGAGCTGTCGGTCACCGCCAAGTGGCTCGATCTTGACGGCGTCGTGGTGGGCGATCGGGGTGATCTGGCTGCGCCGTTGAGCCACGCGCTAACAACTTAGTAAGTCCGCGCGTACGAAATCACGGTGGATTGCCGTTAGTTCCGGCAGACGTAAGCGAGTGCGTACTACTGATTCCGTCGACGTCAAGACGCTGGCGGCTGCTGCGCAGATCTACCGGGGTGCCACCTCGCTTGCGGCACGCGCACGTGTCGAGCGTCGCGGAGCATTGAGCCTGAACCAGACCGCCGTACTCGGCCAATTGCTCAAGGGCGGCGCGATGACGCCCGGCGAGATCGCCGATCGGCTGCGAATGCAGCCACAGTCGCTCACCCGGACGTTGGCCGCGCTTGACGAGGGCGGGCTCGTGCGCCGCACACCGGATCCAGGCGACGACAGGCAGTCCCTCGTGAGCATCACGGCAGCCGGCAAGCGCGCGCTCGGTGCCGAGATGCGCCCGCGCGACGCATGGGTCGCGAAGACGATCGACCAGGAGCTCACGGCCGCTGAGCGCGACGTCCCGGTCGTCGCGGTCCGGCTGATGGACCGGCTGGCCGAGGTCGACGTCACGCCGGCTCAGGTCGAGCCGTGAGCGCGCCGCCGTCCACGCTCGCGGCGCCCGCCGAGCTGAGAGCCGAGGCGCCGGACAGCCTGCCGATCGGTCGCGTCGCCCGGCTGTTCGCGCCGTATCGGTGGTGGGTCGCGGCCCTCGTGCTCGTCGCGACGCTGCAGGGCGTCACCGGCGTCGCGTCGCCGTTCCTCCTGCGCGAGATCATCGACCGCGCCCTGCCCGAGCGCAGCGCCGTCCTCGTGTCGTGGCTGGCCGACGGCGTGATCGCCGCCGCGGCGGCGAACGCGATGCTCGGCGTCGCAACGACGTGGCTGTCCAGCGTCATCGGTCAGCGCGTCATGTGTGACCTGCGCGTCAGCGTGTACGAGCATCTGCAGCGGATGTCGCTGCGCTTCTTCACCCGTACCCGAGCCGGCGACCTGCAGTCGCGGATCGCCAACGACGTCGGCGGCGTCGACAACGTCATCTCGAACACGGCCAGCTCGACCGTCCAGAACGTGATCGCCGCGGCGGCGGTCGCGGTGGCCGCGCTCGTCATGGAATGGAAGCTCGCCCTCGTCTGCCTGGTCGTCGTGCCGCTGTTCCTGGTCTTCTCGCTGCGGCTCGGGCGCAACCGCCGCAAGATCGTCCGCGGCCGCCAGCGCCAGCTGGCCGGCATGACGGCGCTGGTGGAGGAGTCGCTGTCCGTGGCAGGCGTCCTGCTGACCAAGACGCTGGGCCGGCAGCGCGAGCTCGCTTCGCGGTTCGCGGCCGAGTCGCGCGCCCTGTCCGACACCGAGATGAACGCGGCGATGAGCGGCAAGTGGCTGATCTCCAGTCGCCGGGCGAGTCTCACGGTGGTTCCGGCGATCGTCTACTGGATCGCCGGTATGGCCCTCGCTCACGGCGCCGCGCCGATCACGATCGGCACGGCCGTCGCGTTCACGAGCATGCTCAACCGGCTGCTCGGCCCGGCCACGGCGTTGCAGGTGCATCGGCGTCGCGGCATCCACCTCGATGGCGCTGTTCGGGCGGATCTTCGCGGTGCTGGACCTGCCGGTCGACATCACCGAGCGCCGCGACGCCCGAGCGCTGGCGCCCGTGCGTGGCGATGTGCGTTTCGTCGGTGTCAGCTTCCGTTACGACCGCGACGGTGCCTGGACGCTGCTCGACATCGACCTGCACGTACCGCCCGGCACGACGACCGCTCTCGTCGGCGAGACGGGCGCGGGCAAGACGACGCTGGCCTACCTGGTCGCCCAGCTCTACGACGTGCGCGACCTGCGGCTGGCCGCGCTGTCCGAGGCCGTCGGGCTCGTGTCGCAGGAGACGTACCTGTTCCACGAGTCGATCGGCGACAACCTGCGATTCGCCGCTCCGGATGCCACCGACGAGCAGGTCGAGGCCGCGGCCCGCGCCGCGCGCATCCACCACCTGATCGCCGGGCTGCCCGAGGGGTACGACACCGTGGTCGGCGCGCGGGGGTACTCGGTTCTCCGGCGGCGAGCGCCAGCGGCTGGCGATCACGCGGATGCTGCTGCGCGACCCGCCGATTCTCGTGCTCGACGAGGCCACCGGTGCGCTCGACAACGAGACCGAACGCGCCGTGCAAGCGGCACTCGACGAGCTCTCCCGCGGGCGCACGGCACGCACGACGAGCTGCTCGCGCGCGGCGGCCGTTACGCGATGCTCGCCGGACAGATCGTCCAGTAGTCAGGCCGTCTTGTCCTCAGGCACGGTCTGCTCGGCCCGGAAGATGCGCACGTCGCCGCTTCCGGTGCGCGCGCGAATCGTGATCGCCCGCCCGGTGGCGCTCGGCGGCGTGTCCTCGACCGGCAGCTCGGAGTCGAGCCGCCCGCCGCCGGTCGCGACATCCAGGCGCGCCGACTGTCCGGCCCGAAGCCCGACCGACAGGCCGCCGGAGCCGCTGACCAGCTCGACGTCGCTCTCGGCCGCCCCGATCGACGCCTGTCCGGATCCGGTACGCAGCCGGACGCTGCCGTGCGCGGTGCCGATCTCGAGATTGCCGGTGCCGCATGCCATGTCGAGCGATCCGCCCACTTCGCCGAATCGGGCCTCGCCGGCTCCGGACTTCACCATCGCGGACCCGGTGACCCGCTGCACCCGGGCCGGGCCGCTGCCGTAGCGCAGTCGCAGGTCGCCGTCGACCTCGTCGAGCTGCGTCGACGCGGCGCCGCCTGCTATGTCGGTGCTGCCGCATCGCCCGTGCACGACGACGTCCGCGGCGAGGCTCGCGACCCTGATCGGAGTGGCCGATGGCACCGTGATGTCGACGTCGACCGCATCGCGGCCCGCGAACCGCCCGCTGAACAGGGGTAGGTCGAAGACACTGCGTGGCTTGGGCCCGTGCACGATCAGGGTCGTGCCGCGCATGTCGACCCTGACGCGCTCTGCGATGTCGGAATCCGGGTCGCGGGGCGTCACCTCGACCGATGCCTCGCGGACACCGTCCGCGGCATGCACGGTGATGGATCCGTAGCCGACCCGGCAGGACAGGTCGATCGGTCTGGTCAGCGGGAACGTAGTGGTTGTCACGCGAGCTCCTGTCGAGGTGGTTCGGGGTGTCATCCGGTTACCCATCCGGTGAAGCGGTGGCCGCCGCGACCCTGTGGAGGGCCTTGCCAGCCCGGCCACCCGCCCGGCCAGCCGCCGTGGGCCTGGCCGCCCGGTGACCCGTTCTGGCGGTTCAACGCGGCGCCGGCCGCCCGCACGAGCCAGGTGTTGACCGAGACGCTGTCGCTGCCGGCGGCGTGCTCGACGTCGGCCTTGAGCTTCTCGGACAAGCGCAGCGATATGCGGGCGGTCGCGTCGCCGTCGTCCGGCGGCGGTTGGCTCGCCCCGCTCGGTGCCGGCGACGAGACGTCGACGCGGATCTCGTCGCCGTCGAGAACGACGGTGACCGCCGGGCCGCCATGGGCATCGAGCAGCGCCGCGGTGATGTCGGCGGCCGCGTCCGAGACGGCGGCGAGGATCGCCAGGCGCACCGCCGAGTCGGCCGAGCCGGCCAATGCGCCGGCGATCTGGGCAGTTCGCTCGTCGCCGAGCGCCGCCGACGCGCGCAATTGATCGTGGACTTGCCGGACGTACTCATCGAGTTGCATGATGCCATCATGACATCGGCTTCGACGTCATCGCAACAGCAGATCGATGTCAGGACGCTCGGACTCTTCGGCGAGGTCGTTCGAGCACGTACGGCGCTCGCGCGTCGCGACCAGGACGCGTCCGCGCCTGCCGATAGTCTGGGGCCTCAACCGTCAGCACCGTTGGGGAGTTCGCCCGTGGCCGAGATAGTCCCGCTCAAGGTCCAGGTGATCGCCTGGACGCACTTCGAGGCTCCGGCCGACATCCCGTGGGAGACGGACGCCGACGGTGGCGAGGCGCTCGCCGAGTTCGCCGGCCGTGCGTGTTACCAATCGTGGAAGAAGCCGAATCCCGCGACGGCGACGAACATCGGCTACCTGCGCCACATCCTCGAGGTCGGGCACCTGTCGGTGCTCGAGCACGGCAACGTGACGATGTACTTCACCGGCGTCTCCCGGTCGCTGACCCACGAACTGGTCCGGCACCGCCACTTCTCCTACTCGCAGCTGTCCCAGCGCTACGTGCCCGAACGCGACGCGGCCATGGTGGAACCCGACGTCATCGCCGACGATCCGGAGCTGCACGCCAAGTTCGTCGAGGCCACCGAGGCGGCCGTGCGCACCTACACCGAGTTGCTCGAGGGCCTGGAGAAGAAGTTCGCCAATGTCGAGCAGGCGACGCTGCGTCGCAAGCAGGTCCGCCAGGCGGCTCGAGCCGTGCTCCCGAACGCCACCGAGACGCGGATCGTCGTCACGGGCAACTACCGCGCCTGGCGGCACTTCGTCGCGATGCGCGCGTCCGAGCACGCCGACGTCGAGATCCGCGAGCTGGCAGTCGCGTGCCTGCGTGAGCTGAAGCGGGTGGCCGGCAACGTCTTCGCCGACTTCGAGATATCGACGCTGCCCGACGGCACCGAGGTGGCGTCCTCGCCGCTGGTCTCTGAAGGCTGAGCAAGTTGACCTGAAGTCGGCTTTAACTCCTACGGTCTGAAGCACGCGACCGGGGAGGCCAGCCCATGCACGCGATCCGCCAGTACGAGTTCGGCCCGGCCGAGAACCTACGCTACGAGCAAGTCGCGGACCCAGTTCCTGATGCCGGCCAGGTGCGAATCGCGGTCGAGGTGTCAGGCGTCCACCTCATCGACACGGTGATCCGGCGCGGCGTGCAACGGGGGCCGTACCCGCTTCCGGAGCTGCCGATGACGCCGGGGCGCGAGGTCGCCGGCGTCGTCGACTCGGCCGTCCCCGGGGCCGAGTCCTGGTTCGGCCGCCGGGTGGTCGCGCACCTCGGCCAGGCGAGCGGCGGCTACGCCGAGCGGGCGCTCGCGCCGGCCGGCGCGTTGCACGAGATTCCCGACGGAATGCCCGCGGACGTCGCTGTGGCGATGATCGGCACCGGCCGCACCGCGGTCGGCATCCTCGAGCTCGCCGAGCTGACGCCGGACGACGTCGTGCTGGTGACCGCGGCCGCGGGCGGCCTGGGGGCGCTGTTCGTGCAAGCCGCCGAGCGACTCGGCGCGACCGCAGTCGGACTCGCGGGCGGCCCGGCGAAGATCGAACGAGTGCGTGCCCTCGGAGCCACCCTGGCCGTCGACTATCTGCAGCCGGGCTGGCCGGATCGCGTCCGCGAGGCGTTGCAGGGCCGGCTGCCAACCGTCGCGCTGGACGGCGTCGGCGGTGCGCTCCGGCAGGCGGTGGCCGACTTGCTCGCCGCCGGTGGCCGGCTCGTGCAGTTCGGCTCGTCGTCCGGCGAGCCGGCGCAGGTGGATCCCGCCAGCCGTGGCATCACCGTCGTCAACGGGCTCCGCGCGAGTCCGGGCGAGCGTCAGGGCGCATTGCGCGAGCGCGAAGCCGCGGCTCTCGCGAACGCGGCCAAGGGAGTCTGGACACCGCTCGTGCAGCGCTTCCAGTTGGCGCGAGCCGACGCCGCACACACGGCGATCGAGACGCGCGCGACGGTCGGCAAGGTCGTACTGGTTCCCTGATCGCATGGCGCCAGCTGGTCTGTTCGTCGGGTTGACCACCATCGATGTCGTGCACACGATCCGCACGGCCCTGGCGCCGAACGAGAAGGCGACGGCGCTGCGGCAGGAGATCGCCGCCGGTGGGCCGGCTGCGAATGCCGCCGTGACGTTCGCCGCGCTGGGCGGTGCCGCGACCCTGATCACCGCTCTGGGCACTCATGCCCTGGCGTTAGTGGCTGCCGACGAACTGGCTGCACGTGGCGTCACCGTCGTCGACGCGACACCCATGGCTGTCGAGGCTCCGGCGGTGTCGCTCGTCCGGGTCGTGGACGCGACCGGCGAGCGGAGCGTGTCGTCGACGAACGCGTCCGGCGTGACGGCGGCGCCGCCCGCCGGCATGGACGCCCTGGTGTCATCCGCCGATGTCGTGCTCGTCGACGGGCATCACGCCGAGCTCGCGCTCGCCGCAGCCGACGCCGCGCGACGGGCGCACGTCTCGGTCCTGCTGGACGGTGGCAGCTGGAAGCCGTCGCTGCACCGCCTGCTGAACCACGTGGACGCGGCGATCTGCTCGGCCGACTTCGCGACGCCGGGCGGATCGTCCACTGTGGACAGTCTGCTCGGCGCCGGCGTGAGGTCGGTCGCCGTCACGCATGGCGGCGACCCGATCGCCTGGGCCACCCAGGCCGAGCGCGGGACGCTGTCGCCGCCCCAGGTGCCGGTACGCGACACGCTGGCAGCGGGCGACGCGTTCCACGGCGCCGCGGCGTTCGCGTTGGCGCGCGGCGACGACTGGCGCACGTCCCTCGAATTCGCGGCGACGGTTGCAGCAGTGCGCGTGCAGCATCCCGGTCCGCGCGACTGGTTGCTAGCTCTGCACCGGGGGTGACGACGGAGCTGATGCGTGCCGCCGACGCAGCCACAGCGCCACCACGCCGATCCCGCCGAACAGCACCAGGAACGGCAGTACTGTGCCGATCGCGCCGAGCGTCCAGCGCGCCGTCGCGACGAACGCGTCCCAGCCGCGCCCGAACTTGTCGAGCACGCCGGTCGAGTGCTTGCGAGCGTGCGCCACGACGACCTGCTTGGCGACTAGCTGCAGATGCACGATCGAATGCGCCGCCTGCTTGGTGAGGCCGCGTTGCTGCGCCTGCAGCGATTCGTAGTCGGCCTCCCGCTCGGCGACCTCGCTCTCGATGCTGATCACGTCCCTGATCGACACTGCCGTCGCGTAGAGCGCGCGAACGCGGTCCAGAGACGCCCGCATGCTCTCCAGCCGCGAGTTGACGTCCGCGACCTGCTGGGTCACGTCGTCCGTGGCGCTCTTGCGCGATACCTGTTCGCCCAGCTTCGCGAGCCGGTCGAGTACCTCGCTGAACGAGGCTGGCGGTACCTCGAGAGTGAGCTGGGCGCTGGCGTGATCGGCCGAGCCGGCGCGCTCGTCGGCAAGCACGTCGCCGCCGTGCGACCGCGCAATCTGGATTGCGCTGTGCGCCTGCGCCTCGACATTGGGCACCCGAACCGTCATGTCCGCTGTCTTGACCAGCGCACGGCTCGGTGGCGGTGGCGCCGTGGTCGTATCGGCGGTACCTACGCCGACAGCGCCAGCGGCTGACTGACTCGCAGCGGCCTTCTCGGGCCGGACTGCCTGACCCCCTCCACCGCTGGCGCTCTTCTGGCTGGCACTGCAACCGGCGACCAGGAGTAGCCCGCTCGCCCCGACAAGGGCGAATATCGTCATTCGTCGCATCGTTGCCTCCGCTGAAGTCGTCCCGATTGCAGGAACGCGACCCGGCGACGGCGGGTTGTCCTCGACGCTCAACCGTGACCTGTCCGGTGTAGCGCGGATACCAAGTCAGGAGCCCGAGGCCTAGCGGCGAGCGGTAGTTTGGCCACATGCCTGCGCTCGACACGCCGCGCCCGTTCGGGCGCCTGCTCACAGCCATGGTCACGCCGTTCGGAGTGAGCGGTGAGCTCGACCTCGACAGAGCCGGTGAGCTCGCCACCTATCTGGTGGACGAGCAGCGCAACGAGGGCCTCGTCATCAGCGGAACGGCCGGCGAGTCGCCGACGACCACCGACGCCGAGAAGGCCGACCTGGTGCGCGTGGTCGCCGACGCCGTGGGCGACCGGGCGACGATCATTGCGGGGGTCGGCACGTTCGACACGGTCCACTCGATCCATCTGGCCGAGCAGGCCGCGAAGTCCGGCGCGGACGCGCTGATCGTGGTCACGCCGTACTACTCGAGGCCGCCGCAGGCCGGTCTGCTCGCTCACTTCCGGGCGGTCGCCGACGCGACTGAGCTGCCGGTCATGCTCTACGACATCCCGCATCGCTCCGGCACGGCGATCGAGACCGAGACGCTGCTGCGCCTGGCCGAGCACGCGCGGATCGTCGCGGTCAAGGACGCCAAGGGTGATCTCGGCGCGAGCGCGGCGGTCATGGCGCAGACCGCACTCGCGTACTACTGCGGCGAGGACAAGCTGACCCTGCCGCTGCTGTCCGTCGGCGGGGCCGGCGTCGTCGGCACGTCGACGCACTTCAGCGGTCCGGGGACGCTCGCGATGATCGAGGCCTACGAGCGCGGCGATGTCGCCGAGGCGCTGCGGCTGCACCGCGAACTCCTGCCGATATTCACCGGAATCTTCCGGACGCAGGGCACGATCCTGGTCAAGGCGGGGCTCGCGCTGCGTGGCCGTCCGGTCGGCCCGGTGCGTCCGCCGCTGGTCGACGCGACGGAGCACGAGATCGCCCACCTCCGCGACGACCTCGCCGCCGCCGGACTTTAGCGTCCTGACACCCCGCGCCTACGCCGTGAACGTGGGCTTGACCGTTACGGTTGACGGGTGGCTGCATCGGGAACTCGCGCGCGCCCGTCAGGGAGGCGGACCGGCTCGTCACGTCGCGGCACCCGCCAGCCCGAGCCCCCGCCCCGCACCGGATTCTTGCTTGCACTCGCCCGGGTTATCGCCGCGCTCGGCCGCGCGGTCGGTACGCTGTGGCGTGCGCTTGCGGCACTGATCGGCGGCCTGGCCCGAGCGGTCGGACGCCGTGCCGCGACAGCCCGCGACCTCGACCCGGAGCATCGTCGCGACGGCGCCGCGCTCGGCGTCATCGCGCTGGGCCTCGTCTCGTCGGTAGCCATCTGGAGGCACGGTGCCGGCCCCGTCGGGCGCTCGCTGACAGCGTTGTTCCGGCTCCTGGTGGGCAACGGCGCGGGGGTGCTGCCGATCGTGCTGGTCGGCATCGGCATCCACATGCTGCGGCAGATGCCGACGCCGGAAAGCCGCGGACGCACGCTCGTCGGTACGTCCTCGCTGACGCTCGCCATCCTCGGCCTGCTCGATCTGTGGGCGGCCTCGCCGTCCACGTCCGACGGCCGCTCCCACGCCGGCGGGCTCCTCGGCGCTGGCGTCGCCGCGCCGTTGGAACGCGGGCTGTCGGCGGTGATCGCCGTGCCACTGCTGTTCCTGCTCGGCGTGTTCGGCGTGCTCGTCGTGACGGCGACGCCGATCAACCAGCTGCGCCAGCAGATCCGAGCTCTCCTCTCGCGCAAGCCGGCCGCGACCGGCGACGACATGATCGCCAACAGCGGCAGCGTCGTGCAGCTCGGCATCGGCGACGACCCGAGCGGTGACACGGCGCAGGTGCCCTACCTCGACGATCCGTTCCCGCCGGCCGAGGCCGACGCGCCCGCAGCGCCGAAGCCCCGCAAGCCACGCGTGCCCAGGGTGAAGGTCGACGACGACCTGCCGCTGGTGACGGCTCCGGTGCAGATGGAGCTCAGCGGGGGTGGCGCTTACACGCTGCCGTCGCTCAAGGATCTCGTGGCGGGCAGCCGACACCTGGCGCACACCAAGGCGAACGACGAGGTGATCGCCGCGCTGCAGCAGGTGTTCGCCGAGTTCGCCGTCGACTGCGCGGTGACCGGATTCAGCCGCGGACCTACCGTCACGCGCTACGAGGTCGAGCTCGGACCCGGCGTCAAGGTCGAGCGCATCACCCAGCTCACGCGCAACATCGCCTACGCCGTCAAGAGCGCTGACGTGCGGATCATCAGCCCCATCCCGGGCAAGAGCGCGGTCGGGGTCGAGATCCCGAACGCCGACCCCGAGATCGTCATGCTCGGCGACGTCCTGCGCTCGCCGGTGGCTCAGCGCGACCACCACCCGCTGCTCGTCGCTCTCGGCAAGGACGTCGAGGGCGGCTTCGTCGTCGCCAACCTGGCCAAGATGCCGCACCTGCTCGTCTCCGGCGCCACCGGAGCAGGCAAGTCGAGCTGCATCAACTCGATGATCTTGTCGATCCTGACGCGCGCCACGCCCGACCAGGTGCGACTGGTGCTGATCGACCCGAAGCGGGTCGAGTTCGCCGCCTACCAGGGCATCCCGCACCTGGTCACGCCGGTCATCACAAGCCCGAAGAAGGCGGCCGATGCGCTGACCTGGGTGGTGCGCGAGATGGACCTGCGCTACGAGGACATGGAGGCCTCGGGCGTTCGCCACATCGACGACTTCAACCGCAAGGTGCGAAGCGGCGAGCTGGTCGCGCCGCCCGGCTCGGAGCGCGTGTACACGACGTACCCGTACCTGCTCGTCCTCTGCGACGAGCTCGCCGACCTGATGATGGTCGCGCCGCGTGACGTCGAGGACTCGGTCGTGCGGATCACCCAGCTGGCGCGGGCTGCTGGCATCCACCTGATCGTCGCGACGCAGCGCCCGTCGGTCGACGTCGTCACCGGGCTGATCAAGGCCAACGTGCCGTCACGGCTGGCGTTCAAGACCTCGTCGCTCGCCGACTCGCGAGTCATCCTCGACCAGCCCGGCGCCGAGAAGCTGCTCGGCAAGGGCGATGGCCTGTTCCTGCCGATGGGCGCATCGAAGCCGGCGCGCATCCAGGGCGCGTACGTCACCGACCCCGAGATCCACCGGATCGTCAATCACTGCAAGGAACAACTGCAGCCGGTGTACCGCGACGACGTCACGGCGCCGCAGGCCGAGCGCAAGCAAATCGACGACGACATCGGCGACGATCTCGACCTGTTCATGTCGGCGGTCGAGCTCGTCGTGTCCACGCAGTTCGGCTCCACGTCGATGTTGCAGCGCAAGCTGCGGGTCGGATTCGCCAAGGCCGGCCGGCTGATGGATCTGATGGAGTCCCGCGGCATCGTCGGCCCGTCCGAGGGATCGAAGGCGCGCGACGTCCTGGTCAAGCCCGACGAGATGGCCGGTCTGCTGTACACGCTGCGAAACGGTGGCAGCGCCGACGATCTCGTCGAGGCAGACGAGGACGCGGCCGCGCCGTTCTAGCCGCGCACAAATCGGCTCACGCCCGACAACAGCAAGCGTGAGCCGATCGCGGTCTCAAGCCACCTACATGCGGTGGCGTCCCGAGTAGAACATCGTGTGCCAGGTGAGGCGGGCGCGCGTGCCAACACGGTGTCGGCCGAGTCGCTCGCTGCCAGGTTCTACGACAGCACCCCGCCAACGCAGGACGCCGGGCGCGCCCGTCCGCTGCACTGCGCTCATCGTCAAATCACCTCCGAGCGGGAAAGTAACGGGTGAGGCGAGGGCGACACGTGAGGCGCGCGGGAATCGCCAGAAACCCACAGAACCCGTGATGGATCAGCCGCCAAGCCGACTTACAGATGCAGCAGCATCCGCGTGTTGCCGAGCGTGTTCGGTTTGACGTACTCGAGCCCGAGGAACTCCGCGATGCCGGCGTCGTACGAGCGGCGAAGTGCGTCGTAGGTGTCGGCGTCGACCGGGGCGCCGTCGATCTCGGCGAACCCGTGCCGGGCGAAGAAGTCGGTATGGAACGTCAGCGCGAACAGCCGCGACAGTCCAAGCTCGCGGGCCGTGCCGACGAGCGCGCCGAGCAGCCGGTCGCCGATCCCGTGGCCACGATGTTCGGGATGGACGGCGAGCGTGCGGATCTCGCCGAGGTCGGCCCACAGGACGTGCAGCGCGCCGCATCCGACGAGCACGCCACCGTGCTCGGCGACCTGGAAGTCCTGGACGTCCTCGTAGAGCGTCACGAGTTCCTTGGCGAGCAGCTTGCGACCGGATCCGGCGTACCTGTCGACGAGTGCCTTGATCGACGGGACGTCAGGGGTTCGCGCGCGGCGGACGATCAGCGTCACGGTCAAACGCTACCGAGTGCCCGGGCGTGATGCGGCGGCTGTCGTCCGCGATCCGCCCCACCCGCGGGTACCCTGCGAACGTGTCGCAGGCTGCTGAGCGTGCCGTCGCGCTCGTCACCCTCGGGTGCGCGCGCAACGAGGTCGACTCCGAGGAACTGGCCGCACGCCTCGGCGCCGGGGGCTGGACAGTATCGGCCGATCCCGACAGCACCGAGGTCGTCATCGTCAACACGTGCGGCTTCATCGACGCCGCGAAGAAGGACTCGATCGACACCGTGCTCGCCGCGGCGGACACAGGCAAGCGAGTCGTCGCGGTCGGCTGCCTCGCCGAGCGTTACGGCGAGGAGCTCGCCAGCTCCCTGCCCGAGGTCGAGGCGGTGCTCGGCTTCGATTCCTACGCCGACATAGCCGCTCGGCTCGACGACGTCGCCGCCGGGCGCGCGGTCCGGCCACACGTCCCGCGCGACCGGCGCGAGCTGTTGCCGCTGGCTCCCGCGCATCGTCCGGCTGCCGCCGCCGAGGTCGCCGTGCCGGGGCACGCGTGGTTGCCAGTCGGCCGCGTCCGTCTGGACGACGCTCCGGTCGCCTACCTCAAGCTGGCGTCCGGATGCGACCGGCGGTGTTCGTTCTGCGCCATCCCGTCCTTCCGCGGCTCGTTCGTGTCGCGCCCACCGGGCGAGGTGCTCGACGAGGCGCGCTGGCTGGCGGCGACGGGGGCGCGCGAGCTCGTGCTGGTCAGCGAGAACTCGACGTCCTACGGCAAGGATCTGGCCGACCTGCACGCGCTCGAGTTGCTGCTGCCCAGGCTCGGCGCGATCGACGGCGTCGACCGGGTGCGGGTGTCCTATCTGCAACCTGCTGAGCTGCGGCCGTCGCTGCTCGAGGTCATCGCGTCGACGCCGGGCGTCGCGCCGTACTTCGACCTGTCCTTCCAGCACGCGAGCGCGGCCGTGCTGCGCCGGATGAAGCGGTTCGGTTCGACAGAGGCGTTTCTCGACCTGCTCGAACGGGCCCGGCAGTACACGCCGGCGGCCGGTGCCCGGAGCAACGTCATCGTCGGCTTCCCGGGCGAGACCGAGGCCGACGTCGACGAGCTCGAGCGGTTCCTGACGGCTGCCCGCCTGGATGCGATCGGCGTGTTCGGGTACTCCGACGAGGAGGGTACCGACGCAGCCCACTTCGACGGCAAGCTCGATCCGGACGTGATCGCCGAGCGCGTCGAGCGCATCAGCGCGCTGGCCGACGAGCTGGTCGCGCAGCGCGCCGAGGACCGGATCGGCGAGCGGGTGGACGTCCTGGTCGAGCAGGTGGGCGAGGCTGTCGGGCGCGCGGCGCACCAGGGTCCCGACGTCGACGGGATCACCGATCTGACCGGCGACGTCGCCGGTCTGCGTCGCGGCGAGATCGTGCCGGCCGTCGTGACCGGCTCGGTCGGCGCCGACCTCGTCGCGCAGGTGGCGGTGCCGGCGGCGTGACGGCCGAGCCCACTCCGACCGACCCGATCGCCGAGGTGCCCAGCGAGGCATCGGCGTGGAACATCGCCAACGCGATCACCGTGTTGCGGCTGCTGCTCGTCCCGGTGTTCGCCGTCGTGCTGTTCCACGGCGACGGTCACCAGACAGGTTGGCGGATCGGCGCATGGGGCGTCTTCGCGGTCGCGTCCTTCACCGACCGGCTCGACGGCGAGTTGGCTCGCAAGCGCGGCCTGGTGACCGAGTTCGGCAAGCTGGCCGACCCGATCGCCGACAAGGCCCTGATCGGCACGGCGCTCGTCGGGCTTTCCGTGCTGGACGATCTGGCCTGGTGGGTGACGGTGGTGATGCTCGTCCGCGAGGTCGGCGTGACTTTGCTCCGGTTCTGGGTGATCCGGCACGGCGTGATCCCCGCGAGCCGGGGCGGGAAGGTGAAGACCCTGCTGCAGGGCGTCGCGATCGGGCTGTACGTGCTGCCGTTGTCGGGTTGGCTGCACGAGGTCGCGGTCGTCGTCCTCGGCGCGGCGATCGCGCTGGCGCTCATCACAGGCGGCGACTACGTGGCTCGGGCGGTCCGGTTGCGGCGCGCGGCGCAGGCGACCGCATGACGTTTCCGGCGACCGACTACGCGACCGAGCTCGCCGGGCTGCACGCCGACCTGCGAGAGCTCGGGGCGACCGTGGCAATTGCCGAGTCACTGACCGGCGGGCTGCTCACGGCGGCGCTGACGGCGACCCCGGGCGCCAGTGCGACCGTCCGCGGTGGGCTGATCGTGTACGCCACGGATCTGAAAGCAACAATCGCCGGCGTTCCGGCCGACCTGCTCGCCGAACGAGGAGCGGTCGACCCCGATGTCGTGCTCGCGCTCGCGCGCGGGGTTCGAACCCGGCTCGACGCGACATATGGGCTGGGCGTCACCGGCGTGGCGGGCCCTGATCCGCAGGACGGCAAGCCCGTGGGGACCGTCTTCCTCGCGATCGCGGGGCCCGACGACCAGACCGTCGCCGAGCGGGCGTTCATCGGTGGCCGTGCGGCAATCCGAGCTGCTGCCGTCGACGCCGCGCTCGACGTCCTGAAAAGGGAATGCGCGAGCGCGATTACATCGTTACGTTCGCTATGAGCGGAGAACCGCGGCTGGACGGGTTGCTGTCAGTCGCGCCAGGTACGGTGATTTGCATCCGGCGAACATCACGCCGGACGGATTCGTGAAGGGGGTCTCGCACCATGGCAGTGCTCCGACAAGTGGTTGGCGAGACCCTGCGCGGCATGCGGCTTCGCCAGCGCCGCACGCTTCGTGAGGTGTCCTCGAGTGCCCGGGTGAGCCTGGGCTACCTGTCCGAGGTCGAGCGTGGTCAGAAGGAACCGTCGTCCGAGCTGCTCGCCGCGATCTGTGGTGCCCTCGACGTCGAACTGTCCGAGTTGTTCAGAGAGGTGACCGACACCTTGCGTCGCGAGGAGAAGGTCTCCGTCCGGATCGGCAGCGTCGCCGTCGGCGAGCACGCGCGGATGCATCCGGCGCCCGGCGAGTCTCGTGGACCGCAGGCTCGCGCGCTCGGCCCGGTGGCCGCCTAGCTTCCCGTCGGCTCAGCGCGCCACCGGTGCGCGCGGAGCCAGGCGCGGTACCGTCCGGGCCATGGGCTCGTCGGATCCGCTGTTCGACACGCTGTTTCGCCCGACCGCTTCCTCGCCGCAGATGGCGTCGGCGGCCCCGGTGCGTGCAGCTGGAACGCGGTCGCGAGCGGGCAATGCGATGAACCGCACGCGGGCCGCGCTGCTCGAAGGCGCCCGCCGAGCCGTCGAGGTCAACGGCACGAAGATCACCATGGCGCAGGTTGCCACCGGCGCCGGCGTGGCGAAGGCGACCTTGTACAACCACTTCCGCACCCGCGAGGCCGTGCTCTCAGCCTTGCTCGCCGACGAGGTGAACGAGCTGATCGACGGCCTAGCTGATCGTCCCGTCGCGGACGCGCTGAGCCAGGCCGCGTCGTCGCTCTCGGAGAATCCGATGCTGCGCGCGCTCGCCCGCCTGGAGCCGGCGACGCTCGCCGCGCTCGCCCGGGTCGACGCGTCCGCCGAAGGGTGGCGCAAGGCGCGCGAGGCGGTTACGTCGGTCCTCGGCCGGGCCGATCGCGAGGGGGCCGACATCGTGTTGCGCTGGCTGGCGTCGCACGTCATGACGCCCGCCTCTGGTGCGGCCATCGCAGCCGACGTCGACATCCTGCTCACCGGCCTGCCAGCACGCCGAGCCGCCGAGCAGGCCGCCTCGGCCTGATCGCGGCCGGCTTCGCCCGGAACTTGCCCAGGCGCCCGCGCGTAGACACGATGAAGGCGCATGATGTGCTGATCGAATCAGTGCGCAGTACACGAAAGGCGGCGCGCATGGCCAAGCCCAATCCGTTCGTGCGGGCATGGAAATACTTCTCGGCCTGGTTCGGCGCGAAAGTCGACGAGCGGGCCGACCCGAAGATCCAGATCCAGCAGGCGATCCAGGAGGCCCAGCTCCAGCATCAGGCGCTCACCCGGCAGGCCGCCAGCGTGATCGGTAACCAGCGCCAGCTCGAGATGAAGCTCGACCGCCGCCTCGGCGAGGTCGAGACGCTGCAAGCGCAGGCCCGCGAGGCGCTCGTCCTCGCCGACACGGCCCGCAGCGGCGGCGACGCGACGAAGGCTGCCGACTTCGAGAAGACGGCGCAGGCACTGGCGAACCGGCTCGTGCAAGCGGAGCAGGACGTGCAGGATCTCAAGACGCTGCACGACCAGTCGCTACAGGCGGCCGAGCAGGCGCGGGCGGCTGTCAAGAACGACGAGATGATGCTCGAGCAGAAACTTGCCGAGCGTACGAAGCTGCTCACCCAGCTCGAGCAGGCCAAGATGCAGGAGTCGGTGTCGAAGTCGCTGCAGCAGATGAGCGAGATGGCGGCGCCCACCAACGTGCCCTCCCTCGAAGAGGTGCGCGACAAGATCGAGCAGCGCTACGCGACCGCACTCGGGCAGGCCGACCTGGCGTCTGACTCCGTCGCCGGACGCACGATCGAGGTGCAACGGGCGACGGTCGACCTCAAGGGATCCAAGCGCCTCGAGGAGATCCGGGCGGCGCTCAATGCCGAAACCGCCGCGGTCGAGGGTGGCAGCGCGTCCGCTGCGGCGATCGACGCGCAACCGGACCCGCCACCGAGCGCGTCGCCGATCCGGGACGACGCCACCAAGGCACCGGGGCAGGGGTAGGCGGTTGCGCTCTATACCGGAGTTCCTGATCATCGCGCTGCTCGTGACGATCACGCCCGGTCCGGGCACGGCGATGATCGTCCGGATCGCCGCCCGGGACGGCCGCCGGACGGCGATGCAGGCGGTGCTCGGCAACAGTTGCGGCGTCGTGTTCTGGGGTCTGCTGTCGGCACTGGGTGTGTCGTCGCTGATCCTCGCGTCCGAGGTCGCGTTCGACGTGCTGCGCGGGGTCGGCGCCGCGTTCCTGATCGTGCTCGGCGTCCGTTCGCTGCTGCGGCATCGTGCCGCCGAGGTTGAGTCGGACGTCGATGGCCCGCTGCGCTCGGGCGGTGCGCGAGGCTGGCGGCTCGGCCTCGTCACCAGCATCGCGAATCCCAAGCTCGCCGCGTTCTTCGTCGCACTCTTCCCGCAGTTCCTGTCGTCGCACGCCGCGGTGCTTCCTGCGGCGCTGACCATGGCCGGGGTGATCGTGGCGTTCGACGTGCTGTGGTTCTCGTCGCTGACGTGGCTGGTCGATCGGGCCGGCGCGCTGCTGAGGCCGCGTCTGCACCGGATGCTGGAGCGCTTCACCGGGACCGTGCTGATCGGCCTCGGCGTTCGGCTGGCCGCCGAGGCGCGCTAGACGTCGGGCTGGCAAGCCGGGCACCAGTAGGTGCTGCGCTGGCGCGGGGGCTCGCCCTGGTCGATGCGCCGGATCGGCGCCCCGCAGCGCCGGCAGGCGGCGCCACCTCGCAGGTAGACCCAGTGCTGATGGCCGCGTTGCGGGATTCCGGTCGTGGTCTGCTCCGGGTGGTCGCGATTTGCGCGGATCAGCCGCTCTGCGGTCGTGACGAGTTGGCGCAGGTCGGCGACGTCGGCGATGCGCGTCCACGGATTGACCCGCTCGACGAACAGCGTCTCGGACTTGTACAGGTTGCCGATGCCGGCCAGGTTCCGCTGATCGAGCAGCGCCTCGCCGATCGGGGTGTCCGGCTGCGCGTTGAGCCGGCGCAGCACCTCGTCGACGTCCCAGTCGGCGCCGAGCAGATCTGGGCCGAGGTGCCCGACGAGCTCGTGCTCGTTTGCCGTCGCGACGATCCGCAGGTCATGGACCCGGTAGCCCGTCGCGAGCCAGGCGGCATTGCCGATCCGCGCGCGCACCATGTGCTCGGGGTGACGGTGCGGACGCCGGCCGGCCGCCACCAGGTACCACGAGCCGTCCATGCGCAGGTGACTGTGCAGAGTTAGCCCGCCGGCGAAGCGCATCAGGATGTGCTTGCCGCGCGCCACGACCTCGCGCACCGTGTCGCCGGTGAGGTCGCTCGTCGCGAGGTCCGGCACGCGCAGGTCGAACGTCGTGACGACGCCACCGGCGAGCGCGTCATGCAGTCGCCGCGCGGTAAGCCAGACCGTGTCACCTTCAGGCAAGGGTGGATCAGCCCCGCAGTCGCAGCCCGCGCGGGGTGGGGCGGAAGCCGGCCGCCTCGAGCGCTTCGCCGAGTGGCGACGTCACCACCGGTGCGCCATCGGCGCGCTCGACCGAGAGCTTGCCCAACGCGCCGTCGCGTACCGCCAGAGCCAGCGCGTCGGCGGCCGGTTGCAGCAGGTCGGCGTCCTCGGCGAACGACAGCAACGTGCGTCCGCCGCGCTCGACGTAGAGCACGCACCTGCCGCTGACCAGGACGGTGAGCGCGCCGGCCTTGCGGGCTGCCTGGTGGCCGCGCTTGCCGTCGTCGCCGGCCGGGCGCTCGGGCCACGGCAGGGCCGCACCGTAGGGATTGGCCGGATCGGTGGCAGCCAGCACCAGTGCCGGAGCAGCGTCGGGTTCGCGCGCGTGGGAGCGCAGCCGGTCGACGGCGCCCGGCAGCGCGAACTGCGCCGCGCCCAGGCCGTCGACGAAGTAACCGCGCCGGGCGCGTCCGGCCTCCTCGGCAGCCTTGAGCACCGGATACACCGCCGCGAAGCCGCCGGGGACGCGCTCGGCCGTGACGGCGCCGCGGGTGACGATGCCGTGCCGATCGAGCAGCGCCTCGGCGATGGCCAGGGTTCTGCGGGTCGGATCGGGTTCCCTGGTCGGCAGTCGCGACCAGCGGCCGGCCATGGCGGGCGGCACCGAGCGCGCTGGGCCCGGAGCGGCCAGCCCGGAGTAGCGGCCGTATCGGGCCCGCGGCGGCCGAGGCGCGCGTCGGTGGGCCGTCCGCGTGCCGCTGCCGAGCAGGGACCGCACCGGTGCGATCGTGTCGTTGGTGAGCCAGCCGGCCCAGACGAGGTCCCAGACGGCGTTGGCGATGTCGGCCTCGCTCGCGGTCGGATCGCAGCGATCGGCCAGCGCGCGGAAGAACAGCGCCTGATCGCCGTCCAGGGCTGCCCGCAACGCGGCGTGCAACCCGCCCGCAACGTCAACCGGATCCGACAGCAGCACCGTGGCTGCGTCGGCCGGAGTGAGCACGATCCAGCCGTCGTTACCGGACAGCGCCCCGGCCCCCGCCCAGAGCACCTCGCCGGCGATGGTCAGCTCGTCGAGTAGCGCCGGCGAGTAGTCGGCGACGCGGCTCGGCAGGATCAGCGACTCGAGGGCGCTTGCGGGCAGCGGGACGCCCGCGAGCTGCTCGACGGCGCGCGTCAACCCGTCGAGGCCACGTGCCCGGCGTCCGACGACGCCCTGCCACTCGGGCACGAACCGGGCCAGCACCTCGCCGGGCACCGGCTCGACCTCGCGGCGCAGCGCGGCGAGCGAGCGGCGGCGGATCATCCGCAGCACCTCGGCGTCGCACCACTCGCGTCCGGTGCCGCCCGGCTGGAACTCGCCCTGCACGGCGCGTCCCGATACCCGCAGCCGCTCCAGCGCGGCCGTCACGATCGCCACGCCGAGACCCAACCGGGTCGCGACCTCTTCGGTGCGGAACGGCCCGTGCGTCCTGGCATAGCGGCCGACGAGGTCGCCGAGCGGGTCGCGGACAGGTTCGGTGAACGCCTCGGGCACGCCGACCGGCAACGCGGTGCCGAGCGCGTCGCGGACGCGTCCGGCGTCCTCGATCGCCAGCCACCGCTCGTCGCCGGCGATGCGCACGCGGACGGCGCGCCGGGCCGCCTCGAGCTCGGCGAGGTCGCGCGCGGTGGCTCCGCGGGCCAGCGCCTCGGCGGTGGTGAGGTCGCCGACGCCGCGCAGCAGGTCGTGCACGGAGTCGATGCCGCGCGCGTGGCGATCGGCTGGCAGTCGCTGCAGCTCCGCCTCGACCGCGGCGATCGCGTCGGCGTCGAACAGCTCGCGCAGGTCGGTGGAGCCGAGCAGCTCGGCGAGCAGCCTGCTGTCGAGCGACAGCGCCTGCGCCCGCCGCTCGGCCAGCGGCGCGTCGCCGTCGTAGAGGAACATGCCGACGTAGCCGAACAGCAGCGAGCGGGCGAACGGCGACGCCTCCTGCGTCGCGACCTCGACCAGGCGCACCCGGCGCGCTGCGAGATCACGCATCAGACCCGTCAGGCCGGGCACGTCGAAGACGTCTTGCAGGCATTCGCGCATCGCCTCGAGCGTGACCGGGAAGTCGCCATACTCGCTGGCGACCTGGAGCAGTTGGTTGGCCCGTTGGCGCTGTTGCCACAAGGGCGTGCGCCGTTGCGGATCGCGCCGGGGGAGCAGCAACGAACGGGCGGCGCACTCGCGGAACCGTGAGGCGAACACGGCCGAGCCGCCCAGCTCGGCGGTGACGATCGCCTCGATCTCGTCCGCGCCGAACATCGCGAGGTCGCCGCCCGGTGGCTCGGCGTCGGTGTCGGGCAGGCGGATGACGATTCCGTCATCGCTGTGCATGGACTGCACGTCCAGGCCGCAGCGCTCGCGCAGCCGGGCGGTGATCGCCAGCGCCCACGGAGCGTTGACCGGGGCTCCGAACGGCGAGTGCACGACCAGCCGCCAGTCGCCGAGCTCGTCGCGGAAGCGCTCGACGAGCACCGTCCGATCATCGGGCAGGTATCCGGTCGCGTCACGCTGCTCGCGCAGATAGGCGAGCAGGTTGGACGTTCCCCACGCGTCCAGGCCGGCCGCGCCTGCGCGCACAGCGGCGTCGGCACTGTCCATTGTGGACACTTCGCGCAGGAACGCACCGAGCGCTCGTCCGAGTTCGACAGGCCGCCCGGGAGCGTCGCCCTTCCAGAACGGCATGCGGCCGATCTCGCCGGGGGCCGGCGTGACGAGCACGCGGTCGTGCGTGATGTCCTCGATCCGCCACGACGACGAGCCCAGCAGGAACACGTCGCCCACCCGGGACTCGTAGACCATCTCCTCGTCCAGCTCGCCGACCCGGCGGCCGGTGCCTTCGGTGCCTGCCAGGAAGACGCCGAACAGGCCGCGATCGGGGATCGTGCCACCGCTGGTCACCGCGAGCCGCTGCGCCCCCGGCCGGGCGTGCAGCTCACCGCTGACGCGGTCCCACACCAGCCGTGGACGCAGCTCCGCGAACGCGTCGGACGGGTATCGCCCGGCGAGCATGTCGAGCACTGCGTCCAGGGCCGAGCGGGGCAGCCCGGTAAAAGGAGCCGCCCGCTGGACGATCTCGGCGACAGTGTCGACCGTCAACGTCTCCATCGACACCATCGCGACGATCTGCTGAGCCAGCACATCGAGCGGATTGCGGGGGTAGCGCATGGCCTCGATCAGGCCGTCGCGCATCCGCTCGGCCACGACCGTGCACTCGACCAGGTCGCCGCGGTACTTCGGGAAGATGACGCCGCGTGAGATCGCACCGACCTGATGGCCGGCTCGCCCGACGCGCTGCAGCCCCGAGGCGACCGACGGCGGCGCCTCGACCTGCACCACGAGGTCGACGGCGCCCATGTCGATGCCGAGTTCGAGCGAGGACGTTGCGACGACGGACGGCAGGCGCCCCGCCTTGAGCTCTTCCTCGACGATGCGTCGCTGTTCGCGCGACACCGAGCCGTGGTGCGCTCGGGCGACGACGACCTCGCCTGCCGGCCGGCCTGAGCCCGATTCGGCCATGAGCTCGGCCGGCGGCTTCGTCTGCGGTTCGAGCGCCACGCCCTGCCGTTCGGATTCGAGCTCGTTGAGCCGCGCGGTGAGCCGCTCCGCGAGCCGCCTCGAGTTCGCGAACACGATCGTCGACCGGTGCTGCTCGATAAGGTCCAGCACCCTTTCCTCGACGTGCGGCCAGATCGAGGTGCGGCGTTCGGCGCCGGACGCCGCACCGGTCAGGTCGCCGGTCGGCTCGCCGAGCGTCGACATGTCCTCGACCGGCACGACCACCTGCAAGTCGAACGTCTTCTGCGCCGGCGGCTGGACGACCGTGACCGGGCGCCCACCGGCGAGGAACGTCGCGACCTCGTCGACCGGCCGGACGGTCGCCGAGAGCCCGATGCGCTGCGCGGGTTCTTCGAGCAGGGCGTCGAGCCGCTCCAGCGACACGGCGAGATGCGCGCCCCGCTTGGTGGCGCAGACCGCGTGCACCTCGTCGACAATCACGGTGTCGACCCCGCGCAGCGCTTCGCGCGCACCGGACGTCAGGAGCAGGAACAGCGACTCGGGTGTGGTGATCAGGATGTCGGCTGGCCGGCGAGCGAACAGGCGGCGCTCGTCGGCCGATGTGTCGCCGGTGCGCATCGCCACGGTGACGTCGGGCTCGGCCAGGCCCAGGCGTGCCGCCGCCTGCCGGATGCCGGCGAGCGGGGAGCGCAGGTTGCGCTCGATGTCGACGGCCAGCGCCTTGAGCGGACTGACGTAGAGCACCCGGCAGCGCCGCAGCGGGTCATCGGGTACGGGCAGGGCCGCGAGGCGATCGAGCGACGACAGGAACGCGGCGAGCGTCTTGCCGGAGCCGGTAGGCGCCACGACCAGGGTGTGCTCGCCGCGGGCAATCGCATCCCAGGCACCCGACTGGGCGCGCGTGGCCGCGGTGAACGCGGCGTCGAACCACGCCTGGGTCGCAGGGGAGAATGGCGGCACGCGTCCAGTGTGCCCGGACGGTCCGACAGTTCAGCCGGCGGCGAGGCGCGAGGTGAGCCGTTCGCGCGCTTTGGGCCAGTCGTCGTCGGTCATTGCGTACTGGACGCTGTCGCGCCAGGAGCCGTCGCGGCGGATCCGGTGCTTACGGATGATGCCCTCCTTGGTCGCACCGAGCCGCTCGATCGCTGCCTGCGACCTGGCGTTGTGGATGTCGGTGTGCCAGACGACGCGCGCCGCTCCGAGCGTGTCGAAGGCGTGGCTCATCATCAGCAGCTTCGACTCCGTGTTGTGCCCGGTTCGCCACCAATGGCGCCCGAGCCACGTGTAGCCGATGCCGATCGCGCGCATCGCCGGGTTCACCTCGTAGAACGACGTCGTCCCCGCGAACTCTCGGGTGACGGCGTCGACCTGGGCATACGCGAACCGCTCACCTCGGGCCCGGGCCGCCAGCGCTGCCAGAATCTGCTCGCGCGCGGCGTCCTCGTTCTCGGGAGGGGGCACGTTCAGCCAGCGAAAGACCTCGTCCTCGTCCGGGGACGCTGCCTTGAAGTATCCGGACGCATGCTCGACGGCCAGCGGTTCGAGCCGGATCTTGTCTCCGGCCAGGACGGGCATCGCGTACCAGAGGGCGGGATTTTCAGCAGGTGTCGCGGGCATGGTCCCATGGTGGCAGCGCGGTTCGGCGACGCCTTGGGCCACTCCTACAGTGGTGGACATGCGCCTGACTGACTTCTGGAGCCGGATGGACGAGCGTTTCGGGGCGTCCTACGCACGCAGCGTGGCCGCCGATCACCGGCTGCCGGCGCTCGGCGCGACCGTCGACGAGGCGATCGCGGCCGGAGTGGAGACCAGGGACATCTGGCGTGCCGTCTGCGAAGAGTTCGAGGTACCCGCACACCTGCGCTGATCGGTGCTGCCGGGCCCGGCGTGTCGGGTCGCTTCCTCGAACGCGTGTTCGTTTAGGCTGTGGATTGTCCGAGCGCTGTCCACAGGTTCGCTCTTCGCCACGGATTTGTCGGTGCCCCGCTCTAGCGTCTCGGCTGACACGAGTTACGACCAACGAAAAGGTGGCCTCCCATGGCAGCAGGCTTCGACCGCGACAAGGCGCTCGACGTCGCCCTGGCACAGATCGACAAGCAGCACGGCAAGGGCGCGGTGATGCGCCTGGGCGATCGCGTCTCGGCCCCCATCGAGGTGATCCCCACCGGTTCCATCGCGCTCGACGTCGCCCTCGGTATCGGCGGTCTGCCGCGTGGGCGGGTGGTCGAGATCTACGGCCCGGAGAGCTCCGGCAAGACGACGGTGGCACTGCACGCGGTGGCCAACGCGCAGGCGGCCGGCGGCATCGCGGCGTTCATCGACGCCGAGCACGCCCTCGACCCCGACTACGCCAAGGCGCTGGGTGTCGACACCGACGCGCTGCTGGTCAGCCAGCCCGACACCGGCGAGCAGGCGCTAGAGATCATGGACATGCTGATCCGCTCCGGCGCGATCGACATCGTCGTGATCGACTCGGTGGCCGCGCTCGTGCCGCGAGCCGAGATCGAGGGCGAGATGGGCGACAGCCACGTCGGCCTGCAGGCCCGGCTGATGAGCCAGGCGCTGCGCAAGATCACCGGCGCGCTCAGCAACTCCGGCACCACCGCGATCTTCATCAACCAGCTCCGCGAGAAGATCGGCGTGATGTTCGGCTCGCCGGAGACGACGACGGGCGGCAAGGCGTTGAAGTTCTACTCGTCGATCCGGCTCGACGTGCGGCGGATCGAGACGCTCAAGGACGGCGGTGACGCGGTCGGCAACCGCACCCGGGTGAAGGTCGTCAAGAACAAGATGGCCCCGCCCTTCAAGCAGGCGGAGTTCGACATCGTCTACGGCCAGGGCATCAGCCGTGAGGGTTCGCTCATCGACGTGGGCGTCGAGCAGGGCTTGGTCAAGAAGTCGGGCGCCTGGTACACGTACGAGAACGATCAGCTCGGCCAGGGCAAGGAGAATGTCCGCTCCTTCCTGCGCGACAACCCCGACCTCGCCGACGAGATCGAGAAGCGAATCAAGGAGAAGCTCGGCATCGGTGCGCAGGTCGACGCCAATGCCGACGCGCCGATCGAGCCGCTGCCGGCGCCGGTCGACTTCTAAGGCGAACCGCTGATGGCAGCACGACGAGCCGACGATCCCAGCATCAACGTCCCGCCCGAGGACGAGCAGGACGCACCGGGCGACCCCGAATCGGTCGCCCGGGCGATCTGCCTCCGGTTGCTCACCCAGCGGGCGCGGTCGCGCGCCGAACTGGCCGAGGCGCTACACCGCCGAGGTGTACCGGACGACGCGGCGAGTGCCGTGCTGACCCGCTACGCCGAGGTCGGGCTGATCGACGACGAGTCGCTCGCACGGAATGTCGCAATGGCGCAGCATCAGGAGCGTGGACTGGCTGGACGAGCGGTCGCGGTCAAACTGCGCCAGCGCGGCCTGCCGGAGCACGCCGTCGAATCGGCGGTCGCACTGATCGACCAGGACAGCGAACGGGAGGCAGCGTGCCGGCTGGTTGCCCGCAAGCTACCCGCCTTGCGCGGATTGCCTGAGCAGACCCAGGCGCGGCGCCTGGTCGGCCTGCTGGCCCGGCGCGGTTATTCGCCGAGCATGGCCGGCGACGTCGTCCGCGAGGCGCTTGCCGGCTGGATCGGGCCCGGCGTGGCCGACGATCTGGTTGCCGACTGACCGTGCCTCGACGGGAGCTCCCGCGCGCCAGGGCGATTTCACAGTGCCACTGGCCGCACGCTTACTTGACCTGCCGGTGTCGCGTTCATAGCCTCGGAGGATCAGGAGCACGTACGGGCTCGTCCGCGACGAGCAGACATAGACCCCGGCCCACCTCCGCGAGAAAGGATCGAACCGCAGCCTCGGCGATGTACCGGCCGTGATCCATCGGCGGCTGTCAGCGGCCCGCGCACCAGCGCAGCGGCTGACCGACTCCGAGCGCACTCGCGTACTCCTGGTGCCTGGCAACACCCGTGGCAGAGGAGGCGGCGATGCAAGGGGTCCTGTACGCGGCGGTTGCAGGGGCTTTTGTTCTGGGGCTGTTCTTCATCGACTCCTATCGCCGGCGCGGTTCGCATCGGTCGAGCGCGGGTGCCCGGCAGCGCGAGATCGACAGCTTGGCCGAGATCGAGAAGTCCGAGGACTTCGCGCAGTCGGCCCGTCGGGTCGCCGAGGCCGAAGCGGTCTCGATCAGGCAGCTCGCCCAGACCGAGGCCGACGCGCACCGCCGAGCCGCGGAGGCCGAGTCGGAGGCGCTGCGACGAGCCGCCAAGTCCGATGCCGCCAGTGCGACGTCCGCGGCGCAAGCGATCCGCGACCAGGCGAAGACCGATGCCGCCGGCCTGATCGCCGAGGCGAGGCGCACCGCTGAGGCCGACGTCGCCCGGCTGACCGACGAGCTGCGCGAGACCGAGCGGGAGCTCGCCAGCCAGGCCGTCCGGCTGGACGAGACGCAGGCCAAGCTCGACGCGCAGGCCGCACGCCTCGAGGCTGAGGCAGCAGACCTCGACCGCGCCGTGCGCCAGCTCACCGAGCGGCAGCGCGAGCTCGACCTGCTCGACGACCAGCTGACCGTCCGGCTGACCGAGATCGACGAGCGCGAGGCCAACCAGATCCGCGAGATCGAACGCGTCGCCGGCTTGACCGCCGAGGAGGCGAAGGCCGAGCTGATCACTGCGGTCGAGGCGAGCGCCCGTCGCGACGCCGCCGTGCTGGTGCGCACCATCGAGACCGAGGCGCGCGCCGAGGGCACTGAACGGGCGAGGGCAGTCGTCGTCGAGGCGGTCCAGCGCGTCGCCAGCGAGCAGACGACCGAGACCGTGGTCAGCGTCTTGCACCTGCCGGGCGATGAGATGAAGGGCCGCATCATCGGGCGCGAGGGCCGCAACATCCGAGCATTCGAGGCGGTGACCGGCGTCAACGTGATCATCGATGACACCCCGGAGGCGGTGCTCCTGTCGTGCTTCGACCCGGTGCGCCGCGAGGTCGGCCGGCTGACCCTGGAGAAGCTCATCGTCGACGGGCGGATTCATCCGCACCGCATCGAGGAGATCTACGAGAACAGCAAGGCCGAAGTCGACGAGCTGTGCCTGCGCGCCGCGCGTGACGCATTGGCCGAGGTCGGCGTCTCCGGCCTGGACGAGCACCTGCTGCCCACGCTGGGCCGGCTGAAGTACCGGACAAGCTACGGGCAGAACGTGCTCGGCCACCTGATCGAGACGGCGCACATCGCAGGCGTGATGGCTGCCGAGCTGGGCTTGGAGCCGACGCTCATCAAGCGCTGCGCGTTCCTGCACGACATCGGTAAGGCGCTGACCCACGAGGTCGAGGGCAGCCACGCGATCATCGGCGCGGAGTTGCTGCGCAAGTACGGCGAGAGCGAGGCTGTCGCGCACGCCGTCGAGGCGCACCACAACGAGGTGCAGCCGCGCACCATTGAGGCGGTGCTCACGCAGGCGTCGGACACCTGCTCGGCCGCGCGGCCCGGCGCGCGACGCGAGTCGCTGGAGACCTATGTCAAGCGGCTTGCCCGCATCGAGGAGATCGCGAACGCCAAGCCGGGCGTCGAGAAGGTCTTCGCGATGCAGTCCGGGCGCGAGGTCCGGGTCATGGTTCAGCCGTCGGAGATCGACGACCTCGCCGCGCAGGTCATCGCCCGCGAGATCGCCAAGCAGATCGAGGACGAGCTGACCTACCCCGGCCAGATCCGGGTCACCGTCGTGCGCGAGTCGCGAGCCACCGAGGTCGCGCACTAGTCGCCGCGCCTCAGCGATGGATCGGAAGTTCCAGGTCGGACAGCCGGCGCCCCGAGCCGCCCCAGTTCAGCGCAATGATCTCCGCGGCCACGGCCACGGCGGTCTCCTCGGGCGTCCGCGCACCGAGGTCGAGGCCGATCGGTGACGCGACGCGGGCAAGCGCCTTCTCGTCCACGCCGATCTCGCGCAGCCGCCGGAGCCGGTCCTCATGCGTGCGGCGGCTGCCCATCGCGCCGATGTAGCCCGCCGGGGTCTGCAACGCACGTTCGAGCAGCGGCACGTCGAACTTCGGGTCATGGGTGAGTACGCAGATGACGGTCCGCTCGTCGACGTCGACCTCGGACATGTACTGGTGCGGCCACTTCACGACGAGCTCGTCCACGTCCGGGAAGCGCTTCGGCGTAGCGAACACCGGACGGGCGTCGCACACCGTGACGTGATAGCCGAGGAACTTGCCGATGCGGGCGACGGCCGCGGCGAAGTCGATCGCGCCGAACACGAGCATCCGCGGCGGGGGAGCGAAGGACTGGACGAACACGCCGACCTCGTCACGGCGCTGCTCGCCGTCCGGGCCGAGCCGGACCACTCCGGTGCTGCCGTGGCTGAGCATGCCCTGCGCCTGCTCGGCCACGGCGACGTCCAGGCCTTCCGAGCCGAGGCTGCCGCTGACCCGGTCGGGCCAGACGAACAGGTGGCGGCCGAGCGTCGTGGCGCCGGACACGGTCGAGGCAACGGCGACCGGCCGGCGGGCCTGGACCGCGGACAGCACCTCGGCCAGCTCCGGGTAGTGCTCGGCGTCGGCGGGCGCCACGAAGACGTCGATGATCCCGCCGCAGGTCAGGCCGACCTCGATGGCGTCGTCGTCGCTCACGCCGTAGGTCTCGAGGCGCGCCTGGCCCGATTCGAGCACCTCGCGAGCGGCCTCGTAGACGGCTCCCTCGACGCAGCCGCCGGACACGCTGCCCAGCACATCGCCGCCCGCAGATACGGCCATGGCCGCTCCGGGCTGACGAGGCGCGGACTTCCAGGTCTGCACCACGGTCGCGATGGCGAAGAGCTGTCCAGCCGCGTGCCAGGCGGCGATGCCGTCGACGATGTCGCGCATCGTCCACCTCCTTGGTCAATCGCGTCGCGAGCAGCTCTACAGCATGGCCGCGAGCATGTAGACCATTGTGCTGCTCATCGCGAGCTGGCAGCCGTGGGCCAGCGCGGGAGCCGGCCGTGAGGCGGCCAACTGCCGCAGCCGGGCGGCGTTGCCGATCGCGACGCCGAGCATCAATACTGCGAACGGCACGGCGACGACGGACGAACCGCTCGTAACCGGCATGCGCATCCCAGCCATGTCCGGGCGGGGAACGGCACCCGACGCGAGCATGTAGAGCATCGCACTGCAGGCGAGCGCATGCGGGACGTCGCGGGCGGCGGCTCGCGCTCCGTCGAAGACGTAGAGCCGCGTGCTGCGCCAGACGAACCACAGTGCCGGGACCGCGAACGCCAGCGCCCAGGCGATGCTCCACGACGGGCTGAGCGCCGCGACGAGCATCAACGCCATCACGACGCCCATGCCCAGGTGGGTCAGGTCCACGTCGTAGCGGAGCGGGCGCGCACGCAACCGCGAGGGGACGATCCGGGCTGCGTGGTAGAGCGCCACGGCGATCATCGCGGCGGCAAGCGTCCGGGTCAGCCAGGTCGGTCCGGGCAACGACCGCTCCTCTCGCCGCGCCGCGCGCCTTCCGGCGAAGCGCAGCACCCGCGCAGCACCGTGTCAACGGCCACCTAAGCGATTGCTTAACCGGCGCGTGAGTGACCTAAGCGAGGGCTTAGGTCGCCGTTGACAAGCCCGCGGCGGCGGTGCCAATACTTCGCCCTACGACGACGGAGGGGGACCGGTATGCAGGTTCCGGCACCGTTCGACTACGAGCGCGCCGGCAGCGTCGACGAGGCGATCGGCCTGCTGGAGCGGCTGGGCAGTTCCGCGCGGCTGGTGGCCGGGGGCCACAGTTTGCTGCCGATGATGAAGCTGCGCCTGGCGAATCTCGAGTACCTGATCGACATCAACGACCTGCACGGCGAGCTGGGCTACGTCCGGGTCGAGCCGTCGCAGATCCGCGTCGGCGCGATGACCCGGCACCGTGAACTGCTCGAGTCAGATGCGCTGGCCGAGGCGTTCCCTATCTTCCGGGACGCGGAGCAAGTCATCGCCGATCCGGTTGTTCGCAACCGCGGGACGATCGGCGGCTCGCTCTGTCAGGCCGACCCGTCCGAGGATCTGTCCGCAGTGTGCACCACCCTCGACGCACACTGTGTCATCCGGGGCAGCGCCGGCGAGCGGGTCGTCTCGATGACGGAGTTCTATCGCGGTCCGTACGAGACGGCGGTCGGCGACAGCGAGATGCTGATCGAGATCCGCCTGCCGATCCGACCGGGCGGCTCGAGCGCGTACGAGAAGGTCGAGCGCCGAGCCGGCGACTGGGCCGTGGTGTCCTGCGGCGCGGCGGTCTGGATGAGTGGCGGCGTCATCTCCGACGCTCGGGTCGGCCTGGCCGCGGTCGGGCCGAACACCACGGGGATCCCGGCCATCTCGGAGTTGCTGCGCGGCAACGGGCCGTCCGAGGAGTTGTACGCGAGCGCTGGCGCGATCGCGGCGCAGAGCTGCAGTCCGGTCACCGACATGCGCGGCAGCGAGGAGTACAAGCGCCATCTCGCGGACGAGCTCACCCGGCGGGCGCTGCGCCGGGCCGTAGCCCGCGCCACCGAGCAGGGGGTCTGAGCATGCAGGTTTCGATGACGGTCAACGGCGACGAGGTCACCAGGGAGATCGAGGGACGGCTGCTTCTCGTCCACTTCCTGCGCGATCACCTCGGCCTGACCGGCACCCACTGGGGATGCGACACGAGCAACTGCGGCACGTGCGTCGTGTGGCTGGATGGCGAGCCGGTGAAGTCCTGCACGGTCTTGGCCGCGATGGCCGGCGGGCACGAGGTGCGCACGGTCGAGGATCTCGAACGTGACGGCGAGCTCGACCCGGTGCAGCAAGGGTTCATCCAGTGCCACGGGCTGCAGTGCGGTTTCTGTACGCCCGGCATGATGATGACCGCCCGCGCGCTGCTCGACCGCAACCCGGACCCGTCCGAGCAGGAGATCCGCGAGGCGATCTCCGGGCAGATCTGCCGGTGCACGGGTTACGCGACGATCGTCCGCTCGATCAGGTGGGCGGCCGCGCATGAAGGAGCGGGGAGCCCGGCATGACTGCCGTCGAGGAGAGACCGCCTGAGACGTTCGTCGACAACGACCAGAAGCCGCTCGGCCACGGCAGGATGCTGCGCAAGGAGGATCCCCGGTTCATCCGCGGCAAGGGCCGCTATGTCGACGACATGCAGCTGCCGGGCATGCTGCATCTCGCGATCCTGCGCTCGCCCGTCGCGCACGCCCGGATCGTCAACATCGACATCACCGCGGCGCAGGCACATCCGAAGGTCAAGCTGGTCGTCACCGGGGCGATGCTGGCCGAGAAGGGCCTGGCCTGGATGCCGACCCTGTCGAACGACGTGCAGGCCGTGCTCGCCACCGACAAGGTGCGCTTCCAGCACCAGGAGGTCGCCTTCGTGGTGGCCGAGGACCGGTACGCGGCCCGGGATGCGCTGGAGCTGATCGATGTCGAGTACGACGTGCTGCCGCCCGTGGTAGACGCTCGCAAGGCCCTCGATCCGGACGCGCCGGTGATCCGCGACGACAAGGAAGGCAAGACCGACAATCACTGCTTCGACTGGGAAACCGGCGATGCCGCTGCGACCGAGGCAGTGTTCGCCAAGGCCGAGGTCGTCGTCAGCCAGGACATCGTCTACCCGCGCGTGCATCCGGCGCCGATGGAGACATGCGGATGCGTCGCCGACTACGAGGGCATCGACGGCAAGCTGACGCTCTGGTGCACCAGCCAGGCACCGCATGCGCACCGCACCGTGTACGCGCTGGTTGCCGGACTACCCGAGCACAAGATCCGGATCGTCTCGCCGGACATCGGCGGCGGCTTCGGCAACAAGGTGCCGATCTATCCGGGTTACGTCTGCTCGATCGTGGCGTCGCTGCTGACCGGCAAGCCGGTGAAGTGGGTGGAGGACCGCTCGGAGAATCTGGTCAGCACCGGATTCGCCCGCGACTACATCATGCGTGGCGAGATCGCGGCGACGCGTGACGGCAAGATCCTGGCGATCCGCACGAACGTGCTCGCCGACCACGGCGCGTTCAACGGCACGGCGGCGCCGATCAAGTACCCGGCCGGCTTCTTCGGCGTGTTCACCGGCAGCTACGACCTCGAAGCGGCGTATTGCAAGATGACCGCCGTCTACACCAACAAGGCGCCCGGTGGCGTGGCCTATGCGTGCTCGTTCCGGATCACCGAGGCGGTGTACCTGGTCGAGCGCATCGTCGACTGCCTGGCCGACGAGCTCGGCATGGATCCCGCCGAGCTCCGCCTGCAGAACTTCATCCAACCCGAGCAGTTCCCGTACCGGACGAAGACCGGCTGGGTCTACGACTCGGGCAACTACGAGCCGGCGATGCGCAAGGCGATGGACATGGCCGGCTACGACGCGCTGCGTCGCGAACAGGCCGAGAAGCGCGTCCGCGGTGAGCTGATGGGCATCGGCGTCTCGTTCTTCACCGAGGCGGTCGGCGCCGGGCCACGCAAGGACATGGACATCCTGGGCCTGGGCATGGCCGACGGCTGCGAGCTGCGCGTTCACCCGACCGGCAAGGCGGTCGTGCGCGTCTCGTGTATGAGCCAGGGTCAGGGCCACGAGACGACGTTCGCGCAGATCGTGGCGGAGGAGATCGGCATCCCGCCGGCCGACATCCAGGTCGTCAACGGCGACACCGACCAGACCCCGTTCGGCCTCGGGACGTACGGCAGCCGCTCGACGCCGGTGTCGGGGGCGGCCGCCGCGATGGTGGCCCGCAAGGTGCGCGACAAGGCGCGGATCATCGCGTCCGGCATGCTCGAGGTCTCGGTGGCCGACCTGGAGTGGCAGAAGGGCTCGTTCAACGTCAAGGGCGACCCGTCCAAGTCGGTCACCATCCAGGAGATCGCGATGCGAGCGCACGGCGCGGGTGACCTTCCGGACGGCATCGAGGGCGGCCTCGAGGCGCAGATCTGCTACAACCCGGAGAACCTCACCTACCCGTTCGGCGCGTACATCTGCGTCGTGGACGTCGATCCGGGCACCGCCGAGGTGAAGGTGCGCCGGTTCATCGCCGTGGACGACTGCGGCACGCGCATCAACCCGATGATCATCGAGGGGCAGGTGCACGGCGGGCTGACCGACGGCGTCGGCATGGCGTTGATGGAGATCATCGCGTTCGACGAAGACGGCAACTGCCTAGGCGGTTCGCTCATGGACTACCTCATCCCGACCTCGCTCGAGGTGCCCGACTGGGAGACCGGCCACACCGTCACGCCGTCGCCGCATCACCCGATCGGCGCGAAGGGGGTCGGCGAGTCTGCCACGGTCGGCTCACCGCCGGCGATCGTGAACGCCGTCGTCGACGCGCTCAAGCCGTTCGGCGTCCGGCACGCGGACATGCCGCTCACCCCGTCGCGAGTATGGGACGCGATGCGCGGACACCCCACACCCCCGATCTGAGCAGGAGCCGCCAGTGGCACATCGCATGACGGCTCGGATGACCGAGCTCGTGACCGAACGCGTGCCGTTCGTGCACGCGACGGTGGTGCGCGCCCAGGTTCCGGCGTCCGCGCGGCCCGGTGACGACGCGATCGTGCTGGCCGACGGCTCGATCGAGGGCTTCGTAGGGGGTCAGTGCGCCGAAGGATCGGTGCGCGTCGCCGCGCTCGAAGCGTTGCGTGACGGCGAGAGCATGCTGCTGCGCGTGCTGCCCGAGGGCGAATCGGTGTTTCCCGAGTCGCCCGGCGCGCACGTCGTGGTGAACCCGTGCCTGTCCGGTGGCGCGCTCGAGATCTTCCTCGAGCCGCTGTTGCCGCCACCGGTGATCTTCCTGGTGGGCACCATGCCGATCGCGCAGGCCGTGGCGGCATGCGCCGAGTCATTGGGCTTCGCCGTCGCCCACGCTCCGGGCAACCGGCCGGACGGCGCGACAGCAGTCATCGTGGCCAGCCACGGCCGCGACGAGGTCAACCACATCCGGGCCGCGCTCGACGCCGGTATCGGGTTCATCGGGGTGGTCGCCAGCCGCCGCCGGGGGAACGCCGTGCTGGCTGACATGAACCTGACCGACGTCGAGCGCGGCCGCATCCATACGCCAGTGGGCATCGACATCGGTGCGCGGACGGCCGAGGAGATCGCGTTGTCGATCATGGCCGAGGTCGTCCGGGCGATCCGGTGCGAGGGACTCACCGCCCCCGACGTCGCCGCCGACGAACCGGTCCAGGCGATCGATCCGGTGTGCGGCATGACCGTGACGGTCGGCACCGACACCCCGCACCTGCGCGTCGATGGCGAGGATCTCTGGTTCTGCTCCGCAGAATGCCGCGACCGGTACGCGGCCTAGGCTGAGGCCGTCAACGCGGAGGTTGTCCGGTGAGTTTTCGCGATGCCGACGACGTCCGGCGGCGCCTCGACGACGTCGACTATCTCGTCGACGAGGGAATGGCCACCGCCCTGTACCTGGCCCTGACCCTCGGCCAGCCGTTGCTGCTGGAGGGCGAGCCGGGCGTCGGCAAGACCGCGGCGGCCCGAGCGCTGGCGCGGGTGCTCGACGCCCCGCTGTTGCGGCTGCAGTGTTACGAGGGGCTGACCGCGAGCGAGGCACTCTACGAGTGGAACTACCAGCGCCAGCTACTCGCGATCCGGCTCGCCGAGTCGCGCCACGAGCGGCTGGCCGACGCCGACCTGTTCACCGAGGAGTTCCTGCAGGAACGCCCGATCCTGAAGTCGATCCGTCACCAGGGGCCCGTGGCGCCGGTGCTGCTCATCGACGAGATCGATCGCGCCGACGACGAGTTCGAGGCGCTCCTGTTCGAGTTCCTCGGCGAGGCCTCCGTGACGGTGCCTGAGCTCGGCACGTTCACCGCCGCGCGTCGTCCGGTAGTCGTGCTGACCTCCAACCGCAGCCGCGAACTGCACGACGCGCTGCGGCGGCGCTGCCTGTACCACTGGATCGACTTCCCGGCGGCGGCACGCGCGGCCGACATCCTGCGCCGATCCGTGCCCGCCGCGCGCGAGCCGCTGATCATGGCGACGACCGAGTTCGTCGGACGGGCGCGCGAGCTCGACCTGGACAAGGCGCCGGGCATGGCCGAGGCGATCGACTGGGTCTCGGCGCTGACCGCGCTGGGCGTGTCGGAGCTGATCCGCGCGGACGTGATCCGCACTCTGGGCATGATCGCCAAGACACCCGACGACCGGGACGCGATCACCGGCGCGCTCGACGAGCTGGGCTACGCCGACGTGGCGTCCGGCTGATCTGATCGACCCGGAGAGGACCCATGAGGATCGAGAACGAGTTCACCGTCAGCGTCCCGATCGAGCGCGCGTGGGAAGTGCTCACGGACCTGGCGGGGATCGCCCCGTGCATGCCGGGCGCCCAGCTGACGGGCGTCGAGGGTGACGTGTACTCCGGCAAGGTGAAGGTCAAGGTCGGCCCGGTCACGTCCGAGTACGCGGGCACCGCGCGGTTCGTCGAGAAGGACGACGCGACCTACCACGCCGTCATCGACGCCAAGGGACGCGACTCGCGCGGCGCGGGCAACGCCTCGGCCGCCATCAGCGCGCAGCTCCGCGCCGACGGCCCGCGCACTGTGGTCAGCGTCGACACCGATCTGAAGATCTCCGGCAAGATCGCGCAGTTCGGCAGCGGCATGATCAAGGAGGTGTCCACCAAGCTGCTCGGCCAGTTCGTCGAGTGCCTGGAACAGAAGGTGAGCGCCCCCGCCGAGGCGGACGCGGTCGCGGATGAGGCCGCCGCGCCGGCCGCCGAGGCCGAGCCGCTTCACCTGATGAGCGTCGCCGGGCCGTCCATCTACAAGCGCGCGCTGCCGGTCGTGGTCGTCGTCGCGATCATCGTCGCCCTGGTCGTCTACGCCATTGTCAAGTAGCCCGGCTGCCCTGCTACGAGGTGTCGACCAAGCCTCGTTCGCGGTGGCCTTCGCGTTGCGACTGCGCCAGCGCGGCGTGCCGGTCGGCTTCACCGGCATCGAGGATCTGACTCGCGCGCTGGTGGCGCAGCGTCCCGAGTCGCTGTCGCGGCTCTACTGGCTCGCGCGGATCAGCCTGGTCCGCCAGCGCGCCGAGATCGAGGCATTCGACGCGGTGTTCGGCGAGATTTTCGCTGACGTCACGCTGGCTCTCGATCCGAACGCCCGCCGCAAGCCGCTCGCACCGACGGCCGGCGCTCACGCTCCCGCGCCAGGCGCCGCGTCCGATCTGGCGGACGCCGGTGGCCTGCCGTGGGCGACGCTGCCGCCGGCCGTCGCAGGGGCCGAGGACGCCGCGAGCGCGCATGGCGTGCCCGAACGGCTGCCCAGCGAGCTGGCCGGCCTGCCGGACGTCCCGTTCGAGCAGCTCAGCCCGGACGAGGTGGAGCTGCTCGGCCGCTGGCTCGAGTCGGCGCTCGTCGGCTGGCCGGTGCGCCGCACCCGCCGCCTTGCCGTCGACCCGACCGGCCACGGGATCGCCGTCCGGCCCACGATCGCCCGATCACGCCGTACCGGGTGGGAGCCGATCGAGCTGATCCGCGTCCGGCAGCTTCGCAAGCCGCGACGTGTGGTCATGCTGTGCGACGTCAGCCAGTCCATGCAGGCTCAGGCGGCGGCGTACCTGCACCTGATGCGCGGCCTGGCCCTGCGCGCCGACGCCGAGGTCTTCGCGTTCGCGACGTCACTGACCAGGCTGACCGCCGTGCTGGCCCACAAGTCGGCGGCGGTTGCCATCGAGCAGGCGACCGCGAAGGTCACTGACCGCTTCGGCGGTACGCGCATCGCGTCCAACCTGCAGGCGCTGCTGTCGTCGCATCACGGCGGATCGACCCACGGCGCGGTCGTGATCATCGGCTCCGACGGCTGGGACAGCGACCCGCCCGAGCGGCTCGCCGCCGCGATGGCCCGGCTGCGCCGCCGGGCGTACCGGGTGATCTGGATGAACCCGCGAGCCGGGGCGCCGCGGTTCGAGCCGCTTGTCGCAACGATGGCCGCAGCGCTGCCCTATTGCGACGAGATGCTGCCGGCCGACACGTTCCGCTCGCTGGCCCAGCTGGGTGCGGCGATCAGCTCCACAGCGTGACGTACACGGATGGGCGGAAGTGTCCGACGTTCACGCCTGATCCGCGCAGCATCGCCTGGGTGGCTCGCGGCGTGGTGACGAAGCGCATCAGCTCCGCGGTGGCCGACAGGCTGCTCTGCTCGGGCAGGGTCAGCGCGTTCCAGACGCCTTCGGTCTGCAAGGCCGGCCCGGCGATCCGCACCAGACCGCCGGAGGCCAGGTCGCGCGCGACGGCGAACGACACGGCGAGGGCGACACCGTTGTTGCGCTTGGCCTCCTCCAGCGCGGCGGCGTGACTCTGGAAGATCCGCTGACGGCTCTCCGGGACGTTGATCCGGCGCAGCAGGTCCGGCACGACGCCGACGTCCGATGCCGCCGACGGGCCGAGCAGCCAGGTCTGCTCACGCAACTGGCTGGGACCGGCATGCACTTTGCTCAGCGGATGATCCGGGCTGGCGACCACCACGATCTGGTAGTTCAGGATCGGCCGGCAGATCACCGTCGCGTCCAGGTTGCCAGGTGCCGGGCCGATCGCCACGTCAACCGCCCGGCTGAGCAGCAGGGTGCTGAACTGGTGCGGGCTGCGCACGCTCAGCTCGACGTCGAGGTCATCGGCGCGTGCGGCGAACAGCTCGATCAGGCCGGGGGCCGCGTGCTCGGCGAACAGGCTCGCCGCGGCCACTCGCAACAACCGCCGCCCGCTGCCGGCCTGGCTGACTTCGCGGATCGTCCGGTCCTGCAAGCCGAGCATCTCGGCACCCCGGCTGGCCAGCCGCAGGCCGCCCGGCGTGAACGCGAGACCCGCGGCGGTGCGGGTGAACAGCTGATCGCCGAGCTCCTTGCGCAGCTGGCCGACATGCAGCGACACCGCCGACTCGGACACGCCGAGCTCGGCGGCCGCCTGCTTCACCGAGCCGAGCCGCACGACCGCGGCAAAGGCTCGCAGCTGCGTCGGCGTCACAACGGAAAACTACAGCGGGATCAGACCGCTGCGCGTTGCCCGAGGCGGCGCAGCGTGCGGACGAACGTCGCCGTGGTCGGGCCGAAGAACGTGTCGTCTGCCTGCTCGACCGCCGCGATCGCTTTGCGGGCAAGTGCGCTGCCACGGGCGGTGATGTGCAGCGTCCTGGCCCGGGTGTCGTGCGGATCGGTGCGCCGCTCGATCAGTCCCTTCGCCTCGAGCCTGCGCAGCACCTGGGACGTCATCTTCACGTCGGTGCCGGCCTGTGCTGCGAGGGTCAGCTGGTTGGGGGTGTGGCCCTGATCGTTGAGCCACCAGGCACAGGCGAGCAGGACGAACTGGACGTGGGTAAGGCCCAGCGGCGCGAGAGCGGCGGCGATTGCGCGCTGCCAGCGCAGAGTGGCGTGCCACAGCAGGAAGCCCGGGCTCTCGTCCGGGCCGCCCGCGAATCTCGTCATCGTGCGTCTGCCGCCGCCACCAGGGCCGCCATCGCCTCGGGGAAGTCCTCGGTGATCTGTGGGCCGAGGGTCGGGCCTGCTTCGTCCGCGGCCGGGCCGCTGATCGTGAGCTGGTGCGTCAGCCGCGTGCCGCCCGAATCGAGCCGGGTCAGCGTGTGGGTGAAGCGCAACGTCAGGTCACCGAAGCCGACCTCGTCCACGTACAGGCGGTTCGGCTCGATCGCGGCGATCGTCGACCGGACAGGATCCTGCCCCTTCGGCGTCATCGCGATCTCGGTGCCGACCGCGAACGGGCCGAGCAGGGTGACCTGCTCCATGGACGTGTCCCAGGACGTCCAGCCGTCGACGTCGGACAGCACCTGCCAGATCGCCTCGGGCGGGAGCTCGGTCTCCACGGTGTGCTCGTGCGTCCACATGGCTGCTCCTCCTCGCTTCCGTAGATAGTCTACGCGCAGACTATCTACGCGACCTGTATTCGCGCAAGAACCCGCCGGGGTAGCGTTGGCGCCTCAGGAGGGAACATGTGCCTCGGTATGCCGGGACGGGTGTTGAGCGTCGAGCCGGGCGGTGATGTCGCCCGCGTCGACGTCGGCGGCGTGGTCCGCGAGATCAACGTCGGGTTCCTGCTGGACGAGCCGCCCGCGGTCGGCGAGTACCTGCTCATCCACAGCGGTTTCGCGCTCGAGCGGATGACCGCCGAGCAGGCACGAGAGGTGCTCGACGTCTTCGGCACGGATCCGGCCACGTGACCGCTCCACGGCTCACCCCCGGACCGATCCTGTTCGTCCGCTACGCGTTCCCGCCGAACCATCACGGCTACTGCGGACCGGCCGACTCGCAGAGCTTCTTCGAGTACGGCGCAGGCTCCGTGGTCGACGACGGCCTGCGCGCGCTCGCGAAGCAGTTCGCCGGCGCGTGGCCGTACCTGGAGCTGATCGCCGGCGCCACCGGCATTCGCGATCCGCTCGACCGGCGCGTCGTCGAGGCCTACTGGGTCGGCAACTCGCTGCTCGACCAGGTCGGCACTCGCCCGCTCGGCGACTCGATGGAGGAACGGTTCCGGCACAAGACCGGCCTGCAGTTCGCCAGCCTCGCCGAGAGCGTCGTCGCGGGCGGGATGCCGCACCACAGCTACCACGTGTTCTGCATCTACCCGTGGGTCGGGCTGCTGGGCGACGACCGGCGCGGCGCGCGGGCGCTGACGGTGCTCGACCGTTGCCGGATCCGCTGGGGTCAGGTCCGCGAGATCGCCGGCGACGAGGTGATCGTCGAGTCCCGGCCGCTCACCTGGGACGGCCGGCGGCTGGGCCTCGGCGCCCCGGTTCGCGAAACCGCGGTGCGCTCACTCGACGGTGCCGGGCTCGTGCGCGACCTCGCCGTCGACGACTGGGTCTCGTTGCACTGGGAGTGGATCTGCGACCGGCTCAGTGCTCGACAGCTCGGCGCGCTGCGCCACTACACGCAGTACCACCTGACCCTCGTCAACGAACGGCTCGATCACCCCGGAGCGACGGCGGCGCTGGGCTGAGGCTCGGCCGCCTCGTCGGGCAGCAGCCAGGCGCGTCGGATGCCCCACGAGAGCGTCTCACCGGCTACGCGCCGGGGCGCGTCCGTCTCGCGCACCAGGACCGGTCCCGCGTCAGACCGCACCTCGTGGTCGACGTGCGAGCCGCGGAACCAGGCGGCGTCGACGCGCCCCTCGAACGGGCCGCCGAGGCTCGTCCACTCCGGGCGCAGCAGTATCTGCCGGGTGTGTGGCGGCCCGGATGCGCGCCCGGCGACGGTGGCGGTCGCGTCGCCGATCTCGATGGCCACCAGCGCATCGCCGGCCGGCCCGACGCGAGCGCGCAGCACCGACACCGGCCCGGTGAGCGCCGCCGCCGCAGCGCTGACCGGCTCGTCGTACACCTGCGACGGGCTGCCGACCTGGAGCAGCCGGCCGCCGTCGAGCAGGGCAACCCGGTCGGCGAGCGCGAGCGCCTCGGCAGCGTCGTGCGTGGCGTACAGGACGGCCGCGCCGCTGTCGCGTTGCCTGGCGCGGACCTCGCCCAGGAACGCCGCGCGCAGGTGGGCGTCCAGGTGCGCGGTCGGCTCGTCCAGCAGGTACAGCCCCGCGTTGCGCGCGAGCGCGCGAGCCAGGCCGACTCGTTGCTGCTCGCCTCCCGACAGCTCGGCCGGACGCCGATGCGCCAGCTCGCCGAGGCCGAGCAGGTCGAGTATCGCGGCGGCGCCCGCCCGTGCCCGTGGACGGCTGCGCCCGGCGCGGCGCATCGGGTAGGCGACCGTGTCGAGGACGTCCAGGTGCGGCCAGAGCGCGAAGTTCTGGAACACCGTGCCGATGTCGCGCCGCTCGGGCGGCTCGCTCGCACTCGCATCGGCGACGCGGCGGCCGGCCAGCCAGATCTCACCAGCGGACGGCGCGACGAGCCCGGCGACCGCGTGCAGCAGCGTCGACTTCCCGGAGCCGGACGGCCCGAGCAGCGCGACGATCTCGCCGGGGCCGACGTCCAGGTCGAGGTCACGCACTGCCGGCACGTCGCTGTAGTCGACGCGCAGCCCTCGGCAGCGCAGCGCAGGTTCAGAGGGCACCGGCCACCTCCTGCCGCGGCGCCCGCCATCGGTTGCGCGCGTGCACCACGGCCCAGGCCGGCAGCACCGCGGCCAGCAGCAGGATGGTCAGCAGCACCGACAGCGCTGCGGTCCGCCCGACGTCACCGAGTTCCTGGCTGTTCAGCACGACGACGGCAAGTGTCTGGCTGCGCGTCGAGTAGAGCAGGCTGGACATCGTGACCTCGTGCAGCGCCGTCACGAACACCAGCAGCCACGCGCCGAGCAGCGCCGGCGCGAGCGCAGGAAGCCAGATCGTGCGTACCGCGGTGGGCGGGGCCGCGCCGCTCGCCCGGGCCGCCTGCCACTCGGCGGCCGGAAACCGGTCGAGCGCGCCGGTGATCGGCCGGTGCGCGAGCGCCCAGAGCTTGGCCAGGTAGGCGACCAGGATCAGCGTGAGGGTGCCGTCGAACCAGCGCCCGTACGCGATGAGGACGGCAACGGCGAGCGTCGAGCCGGGGATCACGAACGTCAGTGTGGCCGCCGTCGCGAGCAGTCGGCCGGACCGGCGACGTTCGAGCACGGCGCTCAGCGCGCCGAGGACGACGAGCAGGGTAGCGGCGGCGACGGCGAGCTCCAGGCTGTGTCGCAGCGCTCCGGTCGTCGTGCCGTTGAGCACGGCGTGGAAGTTCGCGAGCGTCCAGTTGCCCGATGTGGGCGGGAGGCCGACGGCCCGGGTGATCGACGCCGCTACCAGGGCGAGCAGTGGCAGTAGCGCGACGAGCAGCACGTACCCCCCGAGCGCGCCGGCGGCGGCGTAGGAACGCCACGTCCGCCGCGGCCGCTGGGCCGGCCCCGCCGGCTGACCGCTGCGCTCGGCGCGCAGCCGCGGCGCCAGCACGACATCGGCGGGGACGAGCACGAGCGCCGCGATCAGCACGAGCCCGAGCGCCAGCGTCACGGCGTCGGTGAACGAAGCCGGATCGCTGCCCAGTGACAGGTCGACGTAGATCCGCGTGGTCAGTGTCGAGAACCCGGCCGGCGTGCCGAGCACCTGCGGAACCGCGAAGCTCTCCAGCGTGGCGACGAACGTGAGCACCCCGGCAGCGGCCAGTGCCGGTCGCAGCAGCGGCAACGTCACCGTGCGCAGCGCCGTCCACGCCGTCGCGCCTGAGGCCCGGGCCGCGCGTTCGAGTTCGGGCTGTGCGCGGGTGACCAGCCCGGCAGTGGCCAGCAGGTAGCCGACCGGCACGGCGTTCACGGCGAGCACCACGATGACGCCGACCGGCCCGATCAGGCCGTCCCAGTGAATGCCGAGCACGCTGTCGGTGAAGCCCGCGCGCGCGTACGCCTGGCTCCAGCTGTAGCCGAGCACGAACTGCGGGACGACGAGCGGCAGTACCACGGCGACGCGCAGCGTGCGTCGAGCCGGCAGCTCAGGACGTCGCAGCAGCAACGCCGTCGCCGCGCCGAGCGGCACGGCAATGGCGGTGACGACCACGGCCACCAGCACGGTGTGCCACGCCGCGGTCGACAGCCCAGGGGAGCGCAGGACACGACCGACCGACGCGACGGTGCTCGCCTTGGCCAGCCGAGTGATCGGCACGACGACGAGCACGGCAACGGCCAGCAACACGACGCCGATCGCGAGCCGCTCGGCGCCGAGAGCCCGCGCTCGGCCGGGCATGTCAGCTGCCGAAGACCTTCGCGTAACGGGCGAGCAGCGTCGCCGAGTCACCGAACATTGCCGTCCAGTCTGGGGAGACGATCGGGCTCCCGGCGGGGAGCGGCGGGCCGGGCAGCCCCGGGGTGGGCACGTACGCCCCGGCGTGTGCGATCGCTGCCTGCCCGGCAGGGCCGGCCGTGAACGCCGCGAAGTCCGCTGCCTGCGGTGACGGATGCTTCTTCGCCGTAACGCCGATCGGCGCCGGGATCGCGATCGCGCCTGGCGTGGGCCAGATGACCTCGATCGGCGAGCCCTTCCGCTGCGCGGCGTAGGCGGAGTTCGCGAGCGTGAACCCGGCGAGGTAGGTGCCCAGCGCGACGCCGGTCAACACGGTGTCGGGGCTGTTGACCTGCTTGGCGCCGTTGGCCTTCAGCTGCCCGTAGTACGACATGCCATAACCGGGCGCGGCGGCGAAATAGCCAAGCGCCCCGAGCGCCGACGCGGCGAAGCTGGGACTCGGCACGGCGACGCCGCCCCGGTACTGCGGTTGCGCGAGGTCGGCCCACGAAGCCGGCGGCGGCACGCCCTTGTGCACGACGGCAACCAGGTACAGCACGTCGACCCCGACCGAGTTCGCAGTCCGGTACGCGGCGCTCGGGGTGGCCGGCGGCGTCCAGGCGCGGATCAGGCCCTGCGCGTCGTAGCCGTGCATGGTCAGCGGGTCGCATGCCCAGATGACGTCGGCCCTGATGCCGCCGCCACGCACGTCGGCCGCGACGCGGGCGTTGAGCTGTCCGGTCGGCGCGCGGAACACGTCGACCTTGCTGCCGGAGTGCCCTTGCTCGTACGCCTTGACGACGGCCTGCTCGACGGCGTCGTTGGCGCACGTGTAGAGGGTGAGCGTCTTCGAATGCGACCCGGCATCGCTGGAGCACCCGACGAGGACCGTTGCGAGGAGCAGGGCGGCGACCGAAAGCGCCTTGATCACAAGGCGCGCTCACGGGTCCCGATGGTGAGCAGCGGCCGATGGCCGCCGGCACTGTGACCACGCCAGCGGCGGTGCGCGACGAGGCCGGAGTCGGCCACCAGGTGGTGCGGCGCGGCCGACGTTATCCGTGCGGTGACGGTGTCGCCGGGCTCGACGGCGACCCCGCCCGTCGCGACGTGCACGAGCCGACCGTCCCGCGCACGTCCGGAGACGCGCCCGGTGGCGCCGTCCTTGCGCCCCTCGCCGGGGCTGACCAGCACCTCGACCTCGCGCCCGATCAGAGCGCGGCCGGCGTCCCAGGAGATCTGATCCTGCAGCGCGATGAGCCGCTCGTAGCGCTCCTGCACGACGGGCTTGGGTACCTGGCCGTCCATCGCGGCGGCGGGCGTACCGGGACGCTTCGAGTACTGGAACGTGAACGCGCTCGCGAATCGCGCCTCGCGCACGACGTGCAGCGTCTGCTCGAAGTCGTCGTCGGTCTCGCCGGGGAAGCCGACGATGATGTCGGTCGTGATCGCGGCGTCCTGCATGGCGGCTCGCACCCGGCCGATGATGTCCAGGTAGCGCTGTTGCCGGTACGAGCGGCGCATCGCCTTGAGTACCGCGTCGGATCCGGACTGCATCGGCATGTGCAGTTGCGGGCAGACGTTCGGCGTGCTCGCCATCGCGTCGATCACGTCGTCGGTGAAGTCGCGCGGGTGCGGGCTGGTGAAGCGCACCCGCTCCAGGCCGTCGATCTCGCCACACGCGCGCAGCAGCTTGCCGAACGCGAACCGGTCGCCGAACGAGCGGCCATAGGAGTTGACGTTCTGGCCCAGCAGCGTGATCTCGACGACGCCCGACTCGGCAAGCGCCCGGATCTCGGCGAGCACGTCGCCGGGACGCCGGTCGGTCTCGGCCCCGCGCAGGCTCGGCACGATGCAGAACGTGCACCTGTTGTCGCAGCCGACAGAGATGGAAACCCATGCGCTATAAGGGGATTCTCGTCGAGTGGGCAGATCCGACGGGAAGTTCTGCAGCGTCTCGACGATCTCGACCTGCGCCTCTGCATTATGCCGCGCCCGTTCGAGCAGCACCGGCAGGGACGCGAGGTTGTGCGTGCCGAAGACGACGTCGACCCACGGCGCGCGCTCGACGATCGTGCCGCGGTCCTTCTGCGCCAGGCAGCCGCCAACCGCGATCTGCATGCCGGGACGGCGTTGCTTGGCGGGATAGAGCTGGCCGAGGTTGCCGTACAGGCGGTTGTCGGCGTTCTCGCGCACCGCGCACGTGTTCAGCACGACCAGATCGACATCGTCACCGGCCGTCTCCGCGCGCGAGTAGCCCGCCTCCTCGAGCAGGCCGGACAGCCGCTCGGAGTCGTGGACGTTCATCTGGCACCCGTAAGTGCGCACGGAGTAGGTCGGCATGACGCGTCGAGGATACGGCGCTGATCACTCAGGGATGAGCGAGCGGCGCTGAGCCACCTCGGCCTCGGCCTTCGCGATGCGGGCGGCGTCGCCGGAGTGCCGGGCCCGTTCGAGCTTGGCCTCGGCCTCGGCGAGGCGGGCGAGCAGCTCGGCGAGGAACGGGTTGGACGCGGCACTGCCACGTGCCCACTCCGCGTCGACGGCGGCGCGGACGCGCTGCTCAGCGGCACGCATCCGGTCATCGAGCGGGCGCATCACCTCTCGCGGCACATGCCCGATCTCGTCGTAGCGACTCTGCAGCGACCGCAAGGCAGCCTGCGCCGCCTTCGGATCGCTGATGTCGAGCGCCTCGGTTTCCGCGACGACGGCTTCCTTCTTGCGCTGGTTCTCCGTCTGCTCCGCGTCGCGCTCGGCGAAGGTGGTCGACCGGCGGGCGAAGAACGTGTCCTGGGCTGCGCGAAAGCGCGTCCACAGCGCCTCTTCCGCGTCGCGCCCGGCGCGGCCCGCTGCCTTCCACTCGGCCATCAGATCGCGCATGGCGGCGGCGGTTTCCTTCCAGTCCGAGGACTGGGCGAGTTCTTCGGCCCGCTCGATCAGCTTGTCCTTCGCGGCACGCGCCGCGCCTCGCTCGGCGTCGAGCTGCGCGAAGTGCTGGCCGCGGCGCTTGCCGAAGGCGTCGCGGGCCGCGGCGAACCGCTTCCACAGCGCGTCGTCGGTCTTGCGGTCGATGCCCTTGATCTGCTTCCACTCGTCGACGATCGCGCGCAGCCGGTCGCCGGAGGCCTTCCACGACGTGCCGGACTCGGCGATCTGCTCGGCCTCTGCGGCGAGCTTCTCCTTCGCCGCGATCGCATTGGCGCGTGCCTGCTCGCGTGCCGCGGCGTTGGCGCCGATCTTCTCCTCGGCTGCCGCGATGAGTGCAGCGAGCCGCGTGTCGAGCGCCGCGAGGTCGCCGACCGCGGCGGCAGTGGGCAACTGGTCTTTCAGCTCGGTAGCGTGCGTGCGGGTCGACGCGGGGTCGGCCGCACCGGAAGCGAGGCGCTGTTCGAGCAGGGTGACTTCGGTCGCGAGATCGTCGTAGTGACGCATGTAGTAGGCCAGTCCAGCCTCGGCATCGCCGGCCTGCCACGAACCGACGGCGCGTTCGCCGTCGGCAGTGCGGACGTACACGGTGCCGTCCGCGTCGATGCGTCCCCACTCCGAACTCATGACTGTGCATTAGACACGATGAGGCCAAGCCGCGTCCGGTTAGTGTTCAGGCGTGATCGCTGCCGCGGCGTTCTGCCCCTATCCGCCGCTTCTTGTTCCCGATCTCGCGGGCGGCGCGGCGGCCGAGCTCGAGCCGGTCCGCGACGCCTGCCGAAACGCGCTGACGAGCGTTCACACAGCGGCCGACCGGCTCGTCCTGATCGGCGCCGCGCCGACATCGGCGTTCCACTCTCCGGTTGCACGGGGGAGCCTGTCCGGGCACGGGGTTGCCGTCGACGTGCAGCTCGGCTCGCCGGCGTGCGGTGGGTCGGTCGAGCTGCCGCTCTCGTTGACCGTCGGCGCCTGGCTGGTGGCGCAGGCGATGGGGGATCGGACCGGGGCGGTCGGCTTCTCGGTCGGTCCCGAGTTCGCGTCGACGCGTGCCGCGCTGGACCTACTGGCCCTGGCCGAGAGCGAACGGGTCGGGCTCGTCGTCATGGGCGACGGCAGCGCGCGCCGGTCCAGGACCGCGCCCGGATATCTGGACGAGCGCGCCGAGCCGTTCGACACAGTGGTCGTGGACGCGTTGCGCGACGGCGACGGTGAGGCTCTCGCGAACCTGGACGAGCCGCTGGGCGCCGAGCTGCTCGCGGCCGGCGTACCGGCCTGGCGCGCGGCCGGCGCATTGCTCGCAGGTAGCGAGTTCGACGCCGAGCTGCTCTACGCGGCGGCGCCGTACGGCGTCGGGTACTTCGTGGCGCACTGGCTTGCCCGTGGCTGACCAGCCGGTGCTCGCCGTCGTCGGGCCCACGGCCACCGGCAAGTCGCAGCTCGCCGTGGCTCTCGCGCAGCGCCTGGACGGTGAGATCGTCAACGCCGACTCGATGCAGCTCTACGCCGGCATGGACATCGGCACAGCCAAGCTGCCGACCGGCGAACGCCAGGGTGTGCCGCATCACCTGCTCGACATCTGGCCGATTCGCAAGTCTGCCGCCGTCGCCGAGTACCAGGCACTCGCCCGAACCACAATCGCCGAAATCCACGGGCGCGCGCGCCTGCCGATACTCGTCGGCGGGTCGGGCCTGTACCTGCGCGGCGCGCTCGATCACCTGGAGTTCCCCGGCGAGTCGCCCGAGATCCGCTCGCGCCTCTACGCCGAGCTGCACGCCGTCGGAGCGCCTGCGCTGCACACCCGCCTGGCCACCCTGGACGCCGCCGCGGCCGCGTCGATCTTGCCGAGCAACGGCCGTCGGATCGTCCGTGCCCTGGAGGTCATCGAGCTGACAGGAGGCCCGTTCGTCGCGTCCATGCCGGCGTTCGAGTCGGTGTATGACTGCGTGCAGATCGGCCTCGACCGCGACGACCTCGACGATCGGGTCGAGCAGCGCGTGCACGCAATGATGGCCGCCGGGTTCCTGCACGAGGTGCGCGCCCTGCTGCCGGCTGGACTTCGCGACAGCCCGACCGCCGGCAAGGCCCTCGGCTACTCCCAGCTGCTCGGCTGCCTGGACGACGCGGGCAACCTCGTCGGCGACGTGCCCGCGGCCGTCGAAGCCACCGTGCGGGCGACCCGGCGCTTCGTCCGCCGGCAGCGGTCCTGGTTTCGCCGCGACCCGCGCGTGCGCTGGTTCGACGCCGCGGCCGACGGCCTGCTCGACCGCGTCCTGGACGCCGTGCGACCGTCGCAGCCCTAGGCTGGTCGCATGGCGCCGACCGTCAGGGTGATCAAGGGGCACGGGACCGAGAACGACTTCGTCCTGGTGCCCGACCTCGACGGGCTGCTCGATCTCACGCCCCGCCTGGTGCGGGCCCTCTGCGATCGACACGCCGGAATCGGCGCCGACGGTGTGCTGCGCGTCATCCGTACCGAGCTGATGTCCGACGAGCCGGACTTCAAGGAGATTGCCGCCGAAGCCCCATACTTCATGGACTACCGCAATGCGGACGGATCGATCGCCTCGATGTGCGGCAACGGCGTCCGCGTATTCGTCCGATACCTGCGGGCGGTCGGCCTCGTTGATCATGTTGCGGCGGTGGCGACACGTGGCGGAGTCAGGCGCACATGGCTCACGGACGAGGGTGACGTCATCGTGGACATGGGAATGCCGCTGGCTCTCGCCGACCGGCCGGTCGTCACCGCCGCCTCGTCCGTCGACCATCTCGCCGGGGTGGTTGTCAAGATGCCCAACCCGCACGTCGTCGTATCACTGCCCGATCGGGCCACCCTCGACGCGCTCGATCTCGCCCGCGCGCCGCTCGTCGCGCCGTCACGCCCGGATGGGCAGAATGTCGAGTTCGCCGTCCGTGCCGGTGAGCGGCACCTCGTCATGCGGGTGCACGAGCGTGGCGTCGGCGAGACCCGTTCCTGCGGAACCGGCATCTGCGCGGTGGTGGTTGCCGCGGCGCTAGCCGACGGTGCGGCCGGTGGCGACGGGACGACCTGGCGGGTGGACGTCCCGGGCGGATCCTGCCACGTCACGTGGCGCGCGGACGGTTCGATCCACATGACCGGCCCGGCAGTGCTGGTCGCCGAGATCGAGCTCGACGCTGCATGGCTCGCCGCCGTCGGCTAATCGTTCGCGGCCCGGCCGCAGGGCGTGTCACGATGGATGGACGATGACTGAAATTCCCGGCGACCTTCCAGGCGACACCGCCTCATACGACGAGTCCACAGGCTCATACGAACTTGCCGACCGGCAGGCGCTGCGCCGCGTGGCCGGCCTGTCGACCGAACTCGCCGACATCAGCGAGGTCGAGTACCGGCAGCTTCGCCTCGAGCGCGTCGTGCTGGTCGGCGTCTGGACGGGCGGGACGCTCATCGACGCCGAGAACTCGATGATCGAGCTGGCTCGCCTGGCCGAGACCGCGGGATCAGACGTCCTCGAGGCGCTGATCCAGCATCGCGATCGTCCGGATCCGGCCACCTACATCGGTTCGGGCAAGGCCAAGGAGCTGCGCGACATCGTCAGCGCCCGCAATGCCGACACCGTCATCTGCGACGGCGAGCTCACCCCGGGCCAGCTACGCCAGCTCGAGGACGTCGTCAAGGTGAAGGTCGTCGACCGCACGGCGCTGATCCTCGACATCTTCGCCCAGCACGCGCGATCCAAGGAAGGCAAGGCACAGGTCGAGCTCGCGCAGATGCAGTACCTGCTCCCTCGCCTGCGTGGCTGGGGCGAGTCGCTCTCCCGGCAGGTCGGCGGACGCGCTGCCGGCGGCCTGGGCATCGGCGGGCGTGGCCCCGGCGAGACCAAGCTGGAGATCGACCGGCGGCGGATCACCGCGCGAATGGCCAAGCTGCGCAAGCAGATCGCGCACATGAAGACGTCCCGCGACGCCAAGCGCGCGCAGCGTGTCGAGCGGCGGCTGCCGAGCGTCGTGCTCGCCGGGTACACCAACGCGGGCAAGTCCTCGCTGCTCAACCGGCTCACCGGAGCGGGCGTGCTGGTCGAGAACGCACTGTTCGCGACCCTCGATCCGACCGTGCGGCGCAGTCAGACCGCCGACGGGCGGGTGTACACCCTTGCCGACACGGTCGGCTTCGTCCGGCATCTGCCGCATCAGCTCGTAGAGGCATTCCGGTCGACCCTCGAGGAAGTCGGCCGGGCCGACCTGATCGTGCACGTCGTCGATGCGTCCGACGTCGACCCCGAAGCCCAGATCCGCGCCGTGCGTGAGGTGCTCGCCGACATCGACGCGCTCGGCGTCCCGGAACAGCTGGTCTTCAACAAGGCCGATGCCGCGGATGCCGACATGCTGATCCGCCTGCGCAGGCTGTTCCCCGAGGCGCTGTTCGTCTCGGCGCTGACCGGCGACGGCATCGACAAGCTGGAGTCGGTGGTCGACGAGCGGTTGCCGCGTCCCGACGTCACGGTCACCGTGCTCGTTCCGTACGCACGGGGCGACCTCGTGGCGCGCATGCACGAGAGCGGCGAGGTGCTCTCCGTCGATCATCTGCCCACGGGAACGCTGGTCAACGCCCGGGTGAACGGCGATCTGGCGGCCGCTCTGCAGCCATTCGCCGCGGCGGCTGGCGTACTCTCATAGCCGTACGCTGGCCCACCCGAAGGAAGCCGGTCATGCCCGAACTATTCGCCCCGGGACACCTCATCCCGCTGCTCATCGTCGCCGCCATCCTGTTCTTCGGATGGAAGCAACTGCCCGACATGGCCCGCTCGGTCGGAAAGTCGCTGCGCATCTTCAAGACGGAGATGAAGGGCATGAGCGAGGACGACAAGGCCCGCGACGCAAACAAGGCTGAGCCCAAGGCGATCGAGCAGAAGGCCGAGCCGGCGCCGGTGCCGCCCGTCGCGGCGGACAGGCCAGATCCCGAGACATCCAAGCCGAGTGCGGAATGACCATCCGCGGCTAGCCCAAGCCCGTCCTGGCGGCGTGCCGCCGTGGTGGCTCGTCGGCGTCGCCGTCGTAGTGCTGGTACTGACGACCGTCGACGTCATCCACCACGGGGTGCTGATCGATCTCGATAACGCCGTCTCGCGGCGGATGATCGACTGGGATCTGCGGCACAATTATGTGGGCAGGCCGTTGGCCTTGGCGCTGACGTTGTTCGGCCAGCGCGGACTGGTCCTGCTGATCACCGTCCCGGTGATCGCCTATCTGACTTGGCGCACGCGAACCAGCGAGTTCGCCCTGCGCTACCTGCTCGCGCTGGTGCTGTTGACTGTCGTGGTCTACGCGCTGAAGGGCACGGTGACCAGACCTGCCCCGATACCGGGACCGCACGACGGCAGGGACTCCTACCCGTCGGGTCACCTTCCGAACGCGATCCTGGTCTGGGGCATCGTCGCCTGGAGTGCCGCCCGAGCCGGGGCACCTGCCGCGGTCACCAGAGCGTTGCGCATCGTGCGGAACATCGGGCCGGGGTCGGTCATCGTCGGGATGACGCTGCTCAATTTCCACTGGATCAGCGACTTCATCGGCGGGGCGTGCATCGGCATCGCGCTCCTGCCCGTCGTCACGTTGCCGATCTGGGCTGACGTCGCCGGCCGGATCGATCGGCGCCTGCCGCGACGAGCGCAGGTACCGTAAGCGCGCACGCTCCCGCTTCGCCGCTTCGCGGCATCTGCCAAGCTGTAGCCGCTATGAACCGACTTCTGCCAGGGTCTCGCGTAGCCGCCGCGCTGGTGCTCGGTGTCGCGCTCATCAGCCCGGCCGCGCCGGCGCAGGCGGCTCCGGGCACGTGCAACGTCAAGCTCGGCGGACCGGAGCCGGGTGACGTGCCCTGGGCGCAAACACGGCTCGGCTTCGACCGTGCGTGGACCGTCACCCAGGGCGCCAGCGTCACCGTGGCGGTGATCGACAGCGGTGTCAACACCGAGCAGTCGCAGATGCGGCTGATCCACTACGTGCCGGGTGCGAACGTGATCGCGAGGGCTGGGCCGACTGATACCCGCGACTGCGTCGGGCACGGCACGGCGGTCGCGGGCATCGTTGCGGCACCGCAGGTCCGCACCATCGCCTTCACCGGCGTCGCGCCGAAGGCGAGCATCATGCCGATCAAGGTCACTGACCAGAACCAGGGCATCGCTCCGCAGGCCATCGCCGACGCGATCGATGCCGCGATTGCCGCGCACGTCGGCGTCATCAACATCTCCATCGCGACGAGCTCTGACGTTGCATCGTTGCGGCAGGCGATCGACCGGGCAGAAGCGCACGACGTCGTCGTGGTTGCCGCCGCGAGCGACGACGGCGCCAACGCCAACCAGACCGCGTATCCGGCGGCCTACCCGACCGTGCTTGCGGTTGCCGCGAGCGACCGCCAGGACGCCGTCGCGAACTTCTCCGGGACCGGTCGCTATATCGACTTGGCGGCACCGGGCGTGAAGGTCGAGACGCCTGCGCCCAAGTCGGGCTACCTGGCGCAGGACGGTACGAGTTTCGCGGCGCCCTACGTGAGCGGAGCGGCTGCCTTGGTGCGCGCCGCGCATCCGCAGCTGACCGCCGCGCAGGTCCGCGCGCGCTTGGAGGCCACGGCCGATCCGCCGCCAGGCCTCACCGTGCCGAGCCCGCAGTACGGGTACGGCATCGTCAACCCCTACCTGGCGGTCACCGCCGTTCGCGACGACTCGGCCACCGCACCTCCGCCGACCAAACCACAGGCGATCGCGCCGCCACCGCCGCAGGTGCTGCCCGACCGGCACCTTCAACACCTCGCCCTCGCGGTGGGCGTCGCGCTACTCGGCCTGGCGATTCTGGCCTGGCTCGGTGCAGCGGTAGTTCGCCGTGGCTCCTGGTTCGGCCGCGCGTCCGCTCGCGTCGGAACGCGCGAAGAGTCGATGGTGCCCTGACCGCCGCGGATCGGCCGGGTTCAGCGCATTCGCGCGGCGCTCCGGCGACCGCGGACGAGCAGGCTCACAATGATCAGAGCAACCACCGCGAGGGCGACCAGCGCTCCGATCAGGACACCTGAACCGGTCGACTTCGTGCTGCCGCTTGCTGCGCTCGTGCCTGCCGACTGAGTCGGCGAGGCGTTGGCCGCCGAGCTGCTGGCCGACGCGCTCGCCCCGGACGTCGGCGAGCCACCGCCGAGCTTGTCCAGCGCGTCGTACACGGGGTTCGGCGCGTTCGCCGACACATGGTCGGTCAGCGCGTGGCGAGGTCGCGCGGCACCCCAGCCGAACACGTTGTTGTGGGTGCCCTGCGCGCCCTGGAACTGCCTGGCCGTCGCGATCATGCGTGCGACGATCTGCCGCGGGGGCATAGACGGGAAATGCGCGCGGACGATCGCGATGCTGCCGGACACTATCGCCGCGGAATCACTCGTGCCCGTCGCGTATCGCAGCGCCGGATCCGAGGGAAAGTGGGTAACCAGGTGAATGCCGGGCGCCGACAGCGTGACATACGGCTGACGCTCGGACCCCTTCCACGGCTTGATGTCGAGCCCGTCCGCACCGTATGCGCCGTACGCCCCGACCGCGATGACACCGGCGCAGTTGGCCGGGAACGCACTGCCGTTCGTCGTCGCGCCCTGGTTGCCTGCCGCCGCCACGAGGATCATGCCCTTGTCGACGGCTTTCTTGACGGCCGCTTGCACGGCATCAGGGCACGCGACTTCGGTGCCGTAGGACATGTTGACGACCTGCGGCGGGTGGTCCATCGCCGAGAGCCTGTTGAGCGCGGCGACCGTGTTGTCGTCGACGCCCGTGCTCGGGACGATGACCGGCATGATCTTCGCGCGCGGCGCAATGCCGATCACGCCGTTGCCGACCCCGCGGCCGGCGATCTCCGCCGCCAGCCGGGTGCCGTGATACTCCGCGTCGGTGTCGGACCTGCCGTCGCCTGCGCCGACGGCGTCGAAGCCCGGTACGAGCGCTCCCCGGACGTTGGGGTCAGACCCGTCGACGCCGGTGTCGAGCAGCGCAACTGTCACGCCCTCGCCCTTGCTGATCTGCCAGACCTGGTCCATGCCGAGCGTGCCGAGCCACCACTGCAGGGACTGAGTGCTGCCGGGATCCGCCGTCGCGGCCGGCGCCGCCAGGACGCCTGCAGTGGCGACGAGCGCGATCGCGCACGCGGCACGTATGACAAGTGCGGCCGGGCGGCGACGCCGCCCGGCCGCACTCGAGCGGGTGCGAGCGTTCACTGCAAGACCGGGGGAAGACCGTCCTCGCCGCCCCAGATGTCGTCGTCCTCGGTGAGCCAGGTGGAACGCTCGCGCTCCTCCTCGTCGCCGCCTTGTCCGCCGTGCATCGGCATCATTCCGCGACCTCCTGCCGCTGCGGCGCCGGCGCCACTTGCGCCCGCACCGCCTCCGACGAGGCCAGCGCCTCCGCCTGCGCCACCGCCACTCAGCCCGGCGCCACCGCCGCCAGCGCCGATGCCACTGCCCGGGCCGATGCCACCGCCTGGGCCGACGCCACCGGCGTCACCCGCGCCGAAGCCCCCTGCGCCGCCGTCGAAGCCCGCCAAGCCGGCACCGGTGTCCACCCCGGTGCCAGGACCGATACCACCGGGACCCGTGCCCGGACCATAGCCGCCTGGCCCGGTACCCGGACCGTGGCCGGGCCCAGTGCCGGGGCCGATGCCGGGACCGGTACCAGGACCGATACCGCCCGGGCCGGTGCCGGGACCGAAGCCGCCTGGACCCGGGCCGCCTGGACCCGGGCCGCCTGGACCACCGACGTGGTCGTACTTGTCGGACGAGAGCGGCGTGTGGTACACGAGCTCGGACGGCATCGTGTGCATGGCGGTGTCCATGGACTTGGTGAACGCGTCGTAGATGCGGTGCGCGCCGTCGTTGTCCTGATGGAAGCCCGTGCCGGCCACGCCCTCGTAGAGGCCACTGGCCTGGCTCTTCAAGTTGATCCAGTCGGACTGGAACGTCGAGAGCGCATCGCCGCACTTGCGGGTGTTATCGCCGATCGTGCTGGCATCGGTGCTCAGCGTTGCGACGATGTTCAGCGCCTTGTCGGCGTTCTCGCCCTGCCAGCAGGCGATTATGTCGGCCTTGATGCCTTCGAGTTCTGGCTGCAGCGTCTCGTAGGCGAATCGGTTGGTCCGGTAGATCCCGGCGATCAGCGTGTTGATCTTCTCGGGCTGGCTGTCCTGGAATTCGGACTTGGTCCCTTTCGCGTTTCCGTAGTGGTCGACGATCACATTGAAGTCGCGGGAACCGGTTTCATATGTGTGCTCGTTGCCTGCCATCGTTGCAGCCTCAGATCTGATGGGGATTGCTCGGGTTCGGGTCCTGCCCGTCCCCGTCTGAGTTGAGTACGTCCTGCCGGGACGCGTGGTCATGGTGCTGGTACTGCTCGGCCGTGGCACGGCAGGTCTGCTCGAGCGCCTGAAGCTGCTGCTGCATCTGCTGGAATGTGGTCACGACGCCTTTGTGTTCTTCGCCGTAGGCGTTGGCGAACACATCGTCGCCCGTCCAGAAGCTCTGCAGCGCGCTCGTCAGGGTCTCGGCCTTCGCCGAATCCTGAAAGTCCACGACATTGCCCGTGCGCCCCAGATCGAGTGACACCGAGTCGTGTAGCCGCTTGACCCGGTCGGCTACGGCCGAGAGTTTGTCCGGATCAACCCGGAACCCCTTGGTGGGACCCCCCACGGTCTTCCTCCTCGAATAGATGGCCGCCGGCGACGACGACCACAATGGGCCGAATCGGCTAGTTCACCGATCCGGCCCACTGCAAAGGTCAGCTCCAGTTGCTGCGCGCGGCCTGCTCCGCGGCCTGGTAGTTCTCGTGCGCCTGGCCGACCGCCTGACCGATCCCGTTGAGCACCTGCGACAGGTTCGCCGCAGCGGTGTCCCATTCGGTCTTGCAGGACAGGTACGCCTCCTGCGCGGCACCGGTCCAGGTGGAAACCATCGGCTTGAGCTGGTTCTCCAAGTCCTCGAGCGTGCTGACCAAGGCGCTGTACGTCTTCTGGATGCCCGCTTGGCCAGCCTGGAGGGATTCGAAAGTTACCTTGATCTCGGCCATGTCTTGTCGAAGCCTTTCGATGCGTCGTAGGTGGCGGCTCAGCCGTTGATGTTGCCGGTCATGTTGGTGAACGTCTGCGACTGATCGCTCTCCTGCGTGCCGTATGTCGTGTGCGTCGACACGAGCGCCCCGTGCATGCGGTCGAGTGCAGCGTTGATCTTGGAAGCTTGGCTCGTGAATGCCTCGTGCACACCCAAGAACGCGTTGGCTGCCTGGCCACCCCAGCCGCCCATCATCTGGTCGACCTCACCGCTCAGGGTCTGAATCAGGCCCTGCACCTGCTGGTGCGCGTCCTGAACCGCGTTGGCCCCACGCTGCATGGCCTCCTGTTCAGTGGTGAATGCTCCGGTCACGATCGTCCCTCACTTCTCCAGGATTTAGCGCCCCCCCAATTGGGACGCATGTGCGATGAATAACGTACAGAACAGACACTACTTTGCGCGAGCATTTGCCGCATCGGCAGGCCAGGTGTCGATATGGCTCAGCTCACGATCCGGCCGCCGTGCGCTGCGCCGCCGAGCGGTCGAGCGCAGGCCCGGTGGGCAGGAGTAGCAGCCATTGCGCCGGTATCTTCAGCGGCGCCGCCGATCCGTAGCCCAGCCCGCCGAGGTCTGCTGCCGAAACGGCGAACTTCTTGCCCGGCACCGCCACGATGAACCTCGTCGCGGAGTTGTTGTCAGGGGCCACCACCGCAGCCTTCTCGGCCGGAACGTCCACTTCATCGGCGATGCCCTGCTGCGACTGCGGCGATCCGTTGATGCTGGCCCCGTCAGGCGGCGCCGTGCCGGAAGGCACGGCAAGGGTCAGCGACGAGTTCGCGCCGTAGACCACGCAGACGCCACCCGCCCGGGTCGCCGCATCGCCGACCTGTGGTGCCTGGGTGGGCAGCTTGTCGAACTGATGCGCAAGATCGTCCGGCAGCTCGCGCTGCGGCAGGTTGAGTACCGCCGCCTTGCTCGCCTTGATCGGGCTGATCGGGTTGCCCCCTGTCAACGCGACCGTCTCGAGCAGGTCGGCCTCGACCGGCGTCACGCGCGCGACGCTGTCCTTGAGCACGACGACGTGGGATTGGTCGTCGGTGATCTCGACGAGTTGGCCGACGACGGCGTTCGTGTCCGCGACCTTGAGCCCCGGCGCGCCCGCGTCGGGGACGGACGGGGTGCGCAGCGATGGTCCCTGCGGCAGCGCGTTGAGCAGGCCGTTGCCGACGATCACCGGTTGGGTGATCTTCAGGTTGAGCGCGGTGGCGGTCCTTGCCGAATCCTGGTCGGACGAGCCGATCTGCAGGCGCTGGCCCTGCCAGAGCAGGTAACTGAGGTGGCTGCCGGGTGCGGAGACGACGACGCCGTCGTCCGGCCCGAGTGCGGTCGCTCCGCCCAGATCGCCGACGGTGACCGTGACCTTGGCGAAGTCGTCGTCGATGGCGCGCTGCTTGATCTGCGAGCAGACCGTCCACGGCGCGCCGGCCAGGCGGGACGCGCTGCGCGGCAGTGTCTGCGGCAGCCCGTCGATGCCGATCGTCGCGCCGTGCGGCTTACGGGCGAGGGTCGACGCGGCGACCGTCTTGACTTCGACCTTGCCCTGGTTGCCCGCGATCGCCAGTACGGCCGAGGTGTAGTTGAGCGCCGGGTGGAGCAGCCCGTCGCCGAGCAGGACGAACTGGGCGCCGGTCTCGCGCTCGATGTACACCGTCCCGTTCGAGAGCTTCGTGTTCGTGCCCGGCCGGATCAGGCCGAACACGGCGAACCCGGCGACGACGAGGACGGCCACCATGATGCCCGTGATCGTCGTGAGTGAGAGCCGCCGCATCGGCGCCTCGGGCACGTCCGGTTCGCCGACCACCAACGCCGCGAGCGCGCGCCGGGTCAGGAACTTGTACGCCTGCAGCTGGTCGCGGCGTGACTGCACGCTGCCCCCTCGATCGTCGAGTCGCTCGCCGTCTGAGCGACCGCCGGAAAGGATACGGCTTCGGCCAGATCGTCACGACCTGCGATGATGCCGAGCGCGACGCCGGCAGTTCACCGATCGGCAAACGAGGAGGGCCAGTGACCGAAGCGCGATACGCATCGGGCAGCCCGCCGAGCAGCACGTCTGAGGGATGGTCGCAGCCGACCGTTCAGCAGCCCGCAGGCGGTGGCCACCGGCGCTCACAGCAGGACGCGAGCGAGCGGGCACAGCGACCCGCGGCCGGCTTCGCGCGATTTAGCCTCGCACAGCTGGTGCTGCTCGAGATCGCGGCCGGTTCGATCGCTGCCGGCATCGCGGGACGCCACGGTTGGACCGCCGTCGGCGTCGCGGTGGGCATCGTGTTCGCCGGGCTGAGCCTGGTCTCCGTTCAGCGGCGCTGGCTCTACCAGGCGCTCGGGTCGCGCGTCCGGCTTGCCGGGCGGCGAGGCAGCCAGCGCCGGCACACCGGGCTGGCCTCGCTGGCCGGCCAGTACCAGGTCGTCGACGTCGCGACCTCCGGCGGCTCGCCGATCGCGGTCATCCGAGCCGGAACCACCTGGGCGCTGCCGTTGGCGTTGGAGCAGGACAGCGTCTTCAACGACGACTCCGGTGTGCCGCTCGACGGCCTCGCGTCACTGCTCGAGATCGAGGACGTCGCGCTGGCGAGTGTCCGCCTGCTGAGCCTCGCCACGCCCGCGCTGGTGCCCTCGGGTGCGCCCACCGCGCCGCCCCCGCTACTGGCACGCGGCGCGACGCGCTACTGCGTGCTGACGCTCGACACCATGATCGCGGCCGGGGGGATCGCCGCCCGTGGCGGTTCGGACGCCGCGATCAACCAGATCCTGCGCCGGTGCGCGCTGCGCGCTGAGGAGGTGCTCGGCAGCGCCACGCTCCGCATCGAAACGCTGGACGACACCGCTGCGCGCCGCGCGCTCGAGGACTGCCTCGGTCCTGCAGCAGTGGTCGGCGACGCCTCGGCGGCCGCGACGGCCGAGTCGGCCAGCGGCATCCGAGTCGGCGGTACCTACTCGACGGCCGTCGTCGTCGGCGGGTCGGCGGCCGTCGCGTTGCGCAAGGTCGGCGAACTCATCCCGTACCTGCCCGGCCGCATCGCGGCGACCTCACTCGTGCTGACGCCAGCCCGGCATCGCGGCGGCAGCGAGAGCACGTTGCTCGTGCGTGTCAGCGCGCCGCTGGACAGCTCGTCCGGGCAGCTCGCCGGGCAGCTGCGTAAGGCGCTGAGCCAGGCCGGCGTGCCGGTGCAGCGACTCTCCGGCGAGCAGGGCGAACTGCTGCGTGCGTCGACGCCGCTCGGCCTCAGCGAGGGGATCGCGTGATGTTCGGATCGATGCAGATCGAGATCCGTGACGGCGACGAAGCGCCCGCGCAACCGTCCGGCGTGCGGATCGGCATGCGCCGTGACCGGCCGGTGACGCTGCGGCTGTTCCGGCCGCAAGGCACCCGGATCGCCGTGCTCGCCAGCGCTGTCCCGGCGCAGCTCGTCGCAATGCGCGCTGCGGCGATCGGGGCGACGGTCCGGGTCCAGAGCCCTCGCCCGCAGGCGTGGGGCGCGGTCGTCCGGCACGGGGTGGACGTCTCGGTGGCGCCGCCGGGCGCTGGGTTCCCGCCGCCGGGTACCTCGCACGCGCCGGTGCTGATCGTCGACGACCGCCCGATCGAGGTGGGTGGGCTGGGCGATGCCGGTGCGTGGCAATGCCGGCTCGATCTGCGCGCCGTCACGTCGCCGGCGGATCTGGGAGCTCTCTCGCACGCCGACGTGCTGGTCTTCGGTCAGGTTTCCTCGGCCGTGGCCACGACGTTGGCGACGATGATGGGCCTGAACATGTCGCTGATCGGGCAGTTGAGCGCGATCGGGCCCGGCTCGGTCGCTCTCGTGACCCGGGGGGCGATCCAGTACGTGGCGCTCGACCCGTCGCCGGCTGAGGGCCAACTACTGGCGCAGAGCGCGCGCTAGTGGCCTCTAGTTGGACAGGTTGCGCACTGCCCCGTAGACACCGATCACGCCGAGCGCGAGCGGGATCACGGACAAGATCAGCATCGACTCGATGATGTCGGCGAACCGTGCCCACGTCGGAGCCAGCCGCCGATCGGGCAGCGCCACGGCGAACACGAGGAGAACCGCAGCAAGCACCACCGCAGGCACCACGAACGCCAACAGGCGGGTCAGCTCGTGCGACTCCGTGGAGCGGCTGACCAGCAGCGCCAGCCCGGCGACCCCACCGGCGATGAGCATCGCCGTGCGCTGCCCGCGTCCGGTGAACAGGCGAGCCCGCAGCAGGCAGATCGCGCCGAGCACGGCGGCCAGGACGCGGTCGCTGACCCCGCCGGTGGCCAGCACGGCACTCGACGCGGCGATGGTGGTGGCGGTAGCCGACGTGAGTCCGGTCAGGTACTGGTCGGCACGCACGGCCTGGTCGAGAACGGTCGCGCCGGCGACGGTGCTGGAGTCGCGGCGAAGATCCTCCGCCCCGGTGGGTATCGCCGGCAGCGGGAGGCGCGAGAGCCGGAACGCGACCATGGGCATGAACGGCGAGCAAGCGAGCGTGATACCCGCGACGAGGGCGGCAGCGCCGTACACGCCGAGGCTGGTGATGTTCGCTACCGCCGTGCCGATAGCACCGAGGACGCCGCCGGTGATGACCGAGACGAAGATGGTGACTCCGGTACCGAGCACAATCAGCGCGATCACGGCGACCAGGACCGCCGCGCACAACGCAGGCAGTAACTGGGTCGAGCCGAAGTCCCAGATCCGATGCTTGTCGCCGAGCGCCGTTGCGCCCGACACCGCGGCGAACGCGACCGCGAAGCTGCCGGCCGTGACGCCCGCCGCCCGCTGAGCGTAGGCACGGCCGAGGGCTCCGGCGGCCGCGAGCAACATCACCGCGGTGACCCCTGCGGTGATTGCCGGCGCGACCCACTTGGGCCCGGTCAGCAGGGCGGCGAACAACGCGAACACCAGGCTGGCGGATGCGAACAGCACGCACGCGCGTGCTGTGTGCTGCGGACGCCAGCGCGGCGTGCGCTCGTTCACGCCAGCCGCCACGGCGTCCAGCACGTCGTCGAACGCGAGCTCGGGCAGCTGGCTCGATCCCGGCCGGAGGCGCAACACGTCGCCGTCGCGCACCTGGGCACTGGCCAGCGTCGCGGATGACTCGAGCGGCGGCTTGCCGAGCTTCTGCAGCACCCAACCGCCCTGCGACGCGCCGTCGTCGGCCAGCTCGGGCCCCATGCTTCGCACCAGAGTGGTGAGCAGGTCCGAGACGGGAATGTCGACCGGCACCGCGAGGTCGACGCGCCACTTCGGCGTGATGACCGTCAGGCGGCAGGTGCTGGACATAACGCTCGCGGCCACCGCAACTCACTTTCCGTGCATGGCCCTACGATCAGGCCGTGATCTGACGTTTGTGCCGATCGGGCACGATAGCTAACCGTAGGCGCAACGGTATCGGAGGTTCTGGGTGAGTACGGAGCTGTTCCGGCGACCGCTGCGCCGGCAGCCGCCCGCAGAGCCGAAGGGCGAGATCGTCCTGGAGTCACCGCCCGAGCTACCCGAGTCGGTCAGCGGTGGTGGCATGGGCCAGGCACTGACGTACTTGCCGATGGCGGCCGGTGCGGGCTCGACCGCGCTGCTCGTCACGGGCAGCGGCGGATCGCCGATCACGTATCTCGCGAGCGGGATGATGGCCCTGTCGATGCTCGGCATGATGACCGGCAGCATGGGTCGCTCGTCCGGAGAGAAGCGCCGGCGCCTGGACGGAGATCGACGCGACTACCAGCGCTACCTCGGCCAGGTCCGCCGGCGCGTGCGGCGCGCCGCCGAGCAGCAGCGGGCGGCCGCGCTCTGGCATCATCCGGCGCCGAGCTCGCTGTGGTGTATCGCGCTGGGCACGCGGCTGTGGGAACGGCGTCCGATCGACGGCGACTACCTCTCTGTACGAGTTGCCCGAGGCCCGCAGCGTCTGGGCGTCACGCTGGTCACGCCCGAGACCAAGCCGATCGAGGATCTCGAGCCGATCTCCGCGGGCTCGCTGCGTCGTTTCGTACGCACTCACTCGTCGGTCGCCGACCTGCCGGTCGCGATCGCGTTCAGCGCCTTCGCGCGCGTCGCGTTCACGGGCGCCAAGAAGGATCTGCGCAGCCTCGTCCGAGCGATCGTGGCCCAGCTGACGACATTTCACTCACCCGACGACGTGATGGTCGCCGTCTGCGCGGGTCCGCAGGAGCAGGACGCCTGGGAGTGGGTCAAGTGGCTGCCGCACGGCCTGGCCGCGGAGACGTTCGATGCGGTCGGCCAGGCGCGGATGATCAGCGACGATCTGCTGGCGCTCGAAGCGATGTTCGGCGACACCCTGACCAGCCGCCCGCGCTTCGGCATCGCCGGCGGCGGCGACGGCCCGCACGTCATCGTGGTGATCGACGGCGGCCGGGTGCCGCCCGAGGCTCAGCTGGCCACCGGGCTCGTCCAGGGCGTGACCGTCCTGGACCTGAACTCGGTACTGGGTACGGACTACAACTCGGGCGTCCTGCAGCTGCGGGTCGAGGGTGGCTCGGTCTCGATGGAGCGTCAGGATCGCACCGGGACGACGCAGGTCACCCGTCTCGGCGCCGCCGACAACCTCAGCATCACCGAGATGGAGACGCTGGTGCGGGCGATGGCGCCGCTGCGGATGTCGACGGCGTCCGCCGAACCGACCGATGCGCTCACCGTCGATCTGAGCCTGCCGGATCTGCTCCGCCTCGGCGATCCTTACCAGATCGATGCGAACGTCACCTGGCGCGCGCGGGCGCCGCGCGACCGGCTGCGGGTGCCGATCGGCGTCGGGGTGAGCGGACAGCCGGTCGACATCGACATCAAGGAGTCGGCGCAAGGCGGCATGGGGCCACACGGCCTGGTGATCGGCGCGACCGGATCGGGCAAGTCCGAACTGCTGCGCACGCTGGTGCTCGGGCTGGCGCTGACCCACTCGTCGCAGAGCCTGAACTTCGTGCTCGTCGACTTCAAGGGCGGGGCGACGTTCGCCAGCCTCGACGCGCTGCCGCATACGTCGGCGGTGATCACCAACCTGGCCGACGAGCTGATCCTGGTCGACCGCATGAAGGACGCCCTTGCCGGTGAGCTGAACCGGCGCCAGGAGATGCTGCGCGACGCGGGAAACTACTCATCGCTCAAGGACTACGAGCGCGCGCGTGAACAGGGTGCGCCGCTCGAGCCGATGCCGTCGCTGTTCGTCGTCGTCGACGAGTTCAGCGAGTTGCTGTCGGCGAAGCCGGACTTCATCGACCTGTTCGTGATGATCGGCCGGCTGGGCCGCTCACTCGGCGTCCACCTGCTGCTCGCGTCGCAGCGCCTCGAAGAGGGCAAGCTACGCGGCCTGGACACCCACCTGTCCTACCGGGTCGGCCTGCGAACGTTCTCCGCGATGGAGAGCCGGGTCGTGCTCGGCGTCCCGGACGCATACGAGTTGCCGAGCGCTCCGGGCAACGGCTACCTCAAGGAGGGCACGGAGCCGCTGCAGCGCTTCAAGGCTGCATACGTCTCCGGTGCCTATACCAAGCGTGCCGCGATCGGCGGCGGCCGCCAGGACATGACCCAGTACCAGATGCTGCCCTACGGCCTGTCCTACGTCGCTCCGCGGACGCCGCAGCAGGCGGCGGCGCCCCCTGCACCAGAGCCCACCGGCCCGAGCGAGACGCTGATGGACATCATCGTCGACCGTCTCAAGGGTCGCGGCGCTCCGGCGCGGCAGGTGTGGCTGCCCCCGCTCGAGGTCCCATCGACATTGGATGAGCTGTTGCCTCGGCTCACCGAGACCGCGAACGGGTTGCGTCCGGCCGACTGGGAGGGCGTGCCCGTCCTGACGTTCCCGATCGGCCTCGTCGACAAGCCGTTCGAGCAGCGTCGCGACCCCATGTGGCTAGACCTCGCGACATCGCACTTCCTGGTGGCGGGCGGGCCGCAGAGCGGCAAGAGCACCGTCATGCGCACGCTGATCGCGTCCCAGGCGCTGACGCACACGCCCGAGCAGGTGCAGTTCTACTGCCTCGACTTCGGCGGCGGGACGCTGACCGGTCTGGCCGACCTGCCGCACGTCGGCTCGGTCGCCACGCGTCTCGAGCCCGACCGGCTGCGACGCACGATCGCCGAGATCAGCACGCTGCTCGACCACCGCGAGCAGGTCTTCACCCAGCATCGCGTCGACTCGATGGCCTCCTACCGCCGGATGCTGGCGGCCGGCACGGTTCCGCGCGACGGGTTCGGCGACGTCTTCCTCGTCGTCGACGGCTGGGGCACGATCCGATCCGACTACGAGGCGCTCGATCAGCAGATCACCCAGATCGCGGCCCGCGGCCTCGGCTTCGGGGTGCACGTCGTGCTGTCCATCCAGCGCTGGATGGAGCTGCGCCCGGCGCTTCGGGACCTGATCAGCAGCCGGCTGGAATTGCGGCTCGGCGACCCGTCGGAGTCCGACGTCGATCGGCGGGCGGCGGCAAATGTGCCGGCGGGAACGCCCGGGCGGGGGTTGAGCCCGGACAAGCTGCATTTCCTCTCGGCGCTGCCGCGCGTCGACGGCGACCCGTCTACCGACAACCTTGCCGACGGCGTGGCCGGCATGGTGAAGCGGGTGGCCGGCGCCTGGGCCGGCCCCACCGCGCCGGACGTGCGCCTGTTGCCCGCCGACCTGCCGTTCAGCGCGCTGCCGCAGGTCGACATGACACGTGCCGCCGTCCCGATCGGCCTCGACGAGAACACCCTCTCGCCGGTGTTCGCGGACTTCGACACCGAGCCGCATTTCATCGTGATCGGCGACGTGGAGTCCGGGAAGTCGAACCTCTTGCGCGTCATCGCCAGAGGGATCACGGCGCGTTATACGCCGACCGAGGCGAAGATCATCACGTTCGACTACCGCCGCGGTCTGCTCGGCGCGATTACGACGCCGCACCAGATCGGCTACGTGATGACCTCGGCGGCGGCGCCCGACATGGTCAACAACATCGGTGGTGCGCTGCGTGAGCGTCTCGCCGGTATCCAGATCGACCCGACGTCGTCAGAGGTGCCGCAGTGGAGCGGGCCGAAACTGTTCTTGCTGATCGATGACTACGACCTCGTCGGCGGCGCGCAGGGCAATCCGCTGCTCGCGCTGACCGAGTTCTTGCCGCAGGCCCGCGACATCGGGCTGCACGTCATCCTCAGCCGTGCCGCCGGGGGCGCCGGACGCGGGATGTTCGATGGCGTCATGCAGCGCATCCGCGAGATGGGATCGCCGGGCGTGCTCCTGTCGGGCAGCAAGGACGAGGGTGCGCTGCTCGGCTCGGTCAAGATGGAGCCACTGCCGCCGGGCCGGGGTAGATACGTGCATCGCCGGACGGGCGCCATGCTGATCCAGACTGCGCATCTGTCCTGACGCACTAGACCTTGCGCAGGACCGTGACCACCTTGCCGAGGACTGTGGCCTCGTCGCCGTCGATCGGTGCGTAGGCGGGGTTGTGCGGCAGTAACCAGACGTGGCCGTCGCGTCGCTGGAGCGTCTTGACCGTCGCCTCGCCGTCGATCATCGCCGCGACGATGTCACCGTTGTCGGCGTCGTCCTGCTGCCGGACGACGACCCAGTCGCCGTCGGAGATCGCCGCATCGACCATGGAGTCGCCGACGACCCGAAGCAGGAACAGGGTGCCCTCGCCGACGAGTGACCGGGGGAGCGGGAAGACATCTTCGATGAGCTGCTCGGCGAGGATCGGCCCACCGGCGGCGATACGCCCGACGACAGGGACGAAAACCGGTGCCTGTGCGCCCGCCTGGGTGTCGTCGGCGCCGGCCACCTGACGTGAGCGTTTTGCCTTGGACGCCGAGGACCGTACGTCGACCGCACGCGGCCGGTTGGGGTCGCGACGCAGGTAACCCTTGCGCTCGAGGACGCTCAGCTGGTGGGCGACGCTCGAGGTCGAAGCGAGCCCCGCGGCCTCACAGATCTCGCGGATGCTCGGCGGGTAGCCCCTACGGCGCACGGAATCGCGGATGACGTCGAGGATCACTCGCTGGCGGGCGGTCAGGCCGTCGGCCGCGCGCTCGCGGTCGGCGAGCGCGGTGACCTTGGCGAGCTTGGCCGTCTTGGCCGACGTGCCGCCTGAGGCAGCCGCCGGGCCGCGAGTCGATGCGCCCTTGCGTGGCGTGGACTTTGGTTGCGGCTGTCTCGGCACTGGATTCGCTCCTCGGGTCGATCGGATACCCAGACGTTAGCCGCGGACACCGGTGATCTCAAACATCTGTTCGAACGACACGCCGGGCCGCAGTGGATTCTGTCAGACCCGAATGATAGACCTTCGTACAGGCGTTCGATCGAACGGGCGTTCGGTAAAGCATAGCGTCCGCACGGCCGAGCGTCGATGTTGCGGAGGTGTCCGAGGAGGTCGTCATGTCCGTAGCCACTGATGTCGCACCAGTGGTATTCGTGCCCGAGCGGGCGCGGCGAGGCCGAACGGGAACCGGAGGCACGGCTACCGTCCTGCCGTTTCGCCCGGCCGTGCTCGCAAGCCCAGCGCCGCCCGCCGAGTCGGCGCGCGAGGTGTCCCTGCGCGAGGCAGCCGATGCCGTTCCCCGGTGGTATCCGGTATTGCCGGCGTCGTCGTCGGTGGGGCGCCAGGAGGTCGCGACACGTTCGCTTCCGGTCCGGCTGACGCGGCGGGGTTACGCCGTGCTCGGCGTCCTGGCGGTGGGCGTGGTCGCGGGATTGCTCTGGTTCGCCCACGTGTCGGCCGCCGACACACCCACGACGACGACTCGGCCGCCTGCGGTGGTCACCGTGCACGACGGAGACACGCTCTGGTCGATCGCTTCGCAGATCGCCCCGCAACGCGATCCCCGCGTGGTGGTCGCCGACCTCGAGCGTGTCAACCACCTGAGTGGTCCGATCCTGCTACCCGGGCAGCGACTGCGCACGCAGTGACGGACAACCGCGACACGACGCGTTTCGCCTTGCGTGAACGTCCTGGTCGCTCTACCGTCGACCCCTACATGTAGTAGTTACACTGGTGTAAGTCATCCACAATTTGGGGATAGCGATCCACAGGCTGCGGGCCGTCGTCAACAGCGGGTCCACAGCTTGTCCCCAAGCTGAGGTCGATGCACCGGCGTCGATCGACCCAGGATGGGATAGAGGAGGCGAAACGGAATGCGGTGTCCGTACTGCCGCCATCCCGATTCTCGGGTCGTCGATTCGCGCGAGCACGACGAGGGCCAGGTCATTCGCCGCCGTCGTAGCTGCCAGGACTGCGGGCGCCGGTTCACGACCGTCGAGGAGGCCACGCTCGCGGTGATCAAGCGCAGCGGGGTCACCGAGCCGTTCAGCCGGCTGAAGGTCGTCAACGGCGTGCGCCGGGCCTGCCAGGGTCGGCCGGTCGACGAGGACGCGCTGGCTCAGCTGGCGCAGGCCGTCGAAGAGGCGATCCGGGCGACCGGTGCCGCTGAGGTGCCCAGCGACGAGGTCGGGCTCGCCATCCTGGGTCCGTTGCGCGAGCTCGACCAGGTCGCCTACCTGCGCTTCGCGAGCGTGTACAAGGCGTTCAGCTCCATCGACGACTTCGACAAGGCCATCTCCGAGTTGCGGGGATCGCACCGGACGGGACCGGACCGATGACATCGAAGCACAGGCGTCAGCACGAGTCAGCAGTCGCTAACAGAGGGAGAGCGCAGATGACCGAGGCAGTCGAGAAGCAGGGCTCGCACGAGCCGGAGGGTGCCGGCCACGGCGGCGGCCCGGCCTTCTCGCCGGACGGGCTGACGGTCGAGCGCGTGTACACGACGGCCGGGGTGCATCCCTACGACGAGGTCAGCTGGGAGCGCCGCGACGTCGTCATGACGAACTGGCGCGACGGTTCGGTCAACTTCGAGCAGCGTGGTGTCGAGTTCCCCGACTTCTGGTCGGTCAATGCCGCCAACATCGTCACGACGAAGTACTTCCGCGGCGCGGTCGGTTCCGACACCCGCGAGTGGTCGCTTCGCCAGCTGATCGACCGCGTGGTGCTCAAGTACCTCGAGGCGGGCCAGGCCAACGGCTACTTCCGCTCGGCGGAGGACGCCGAGGTGTTCGGGCACGAGCTGACCTGGATGCTGCTGCACCAGGTGTTCAGCTTCAACTCGCCCGTCTGGTTCAACGTCGGCACGACTTCGCCGCAGCAGGTGAGCGCGTGCTTCATTCTCGCCGTCGACGACACGATGGACTCGATCCTGAACTGGTATCGCGAGGAAGGGCTGATCTTCAAGGGCGGTTCGGGCGCGGGACTGAACCTGTCGCGGATCCGTTCGTCGAAGGAACTGCTGTCCTCCGGCGGTACCGCCTCGGGTCCGGTCAGCTTCATGCGCGGCGCGGACGCGTCGGCCGGCACGATCAAGTCCGGCGGTGCCACCCGGCGCGCGGCGAAGATGGTCGTCCTCGACATCAACCACCCCGACATCGAGGAGTTCATCGAGACCAAGGCGCGCGAGGAGGACAAGATCCGCGTGCTGCGTGATGCCGGCTACGACATGGATCTCGGCGGGCACGACATCACCTCGGTGCAGTACCAGAACGCCAACAACTCCGTGCGGGTGTCCGACGAGTTCATGCGCGCCGTCGAAGAGGGCTCCGACTTCGGGCTGCGTGCGCGGATGACGAACGAGGTGATTGAGACCGTCGAGGCCAAGACGCTGTTCCGCAAGGTGGCTCAGGCGGCCTGGGAATGCGCCGACCCGGGCGTGCAGTACGACGACACGATCAACGACTGGCACACGAATCCCGAGACCGGCCGCATCACTGCGTCCAACCCGTGCTCGGAGTACATGAGCCTTGACAACACCTCGTGCAACCTCGCGTCGCTGAACCTGATGAAGTTCCTGCGCGACGACAACGGCTTCGACACCGAGCGATTCGTCAAGTCCGTCGAACTGATCATCACCGCGATGGACATCTCGATCTGCTTCGCCGACTTCCCGACCGAGGCGATCGGCATCAACACCCGTGCGTATCGCCAGCTCGGTATCGGGTACGCCAACCTCGGGGCGATGCTCATGGCGTCCGGCCTGGCGTACGACTCCGACGGTGGCCGCGCCGTGGCCGCGGCGGTCACGTCGCTGATGACGGCTGTGTCCTACCGACGCTCGGCCGAGCTGGCCGGCATCGTCGGGCCGTATGAGGGCTTCGCTCGCAACGCCACCGCGCATGCCCGGGTGATGCGCAAGCACGCCGCGGCCAACGACGCGGCTCGGCGCATGCACGACATCGACCGTGCGCTGTTCAAGGTCGCCGGCGACGAGTGGTCGGCGGGCAACGAGCTCGGCGAGAAGCAGGGCTGGCGCAACGCGCAGGCGTCCGTGCTGGCGCCGACCGGCACTATCGGCTTGATGATGGACTGCGACACCACCGGCATCGAGCCCGACCTCGCGCTGGTGAAGTTCAAGAAGCTGGTCGGCGGCGGGTCGATGCAGATCGTCAACCAGACCGTGCCCCGCGCGCTGCGTCAGCTCGGCTACCAGGAGGAGCAGGTCGAGGCGATCGTCGAGTACATCGCCGAGCACGGCCACGTGATCGACGCGCCGGGCCTGCGGCACGAGCACTACGAGGTCTTCGACTGCGCGATGGGCGCGCGGTCGATCAAGGCGATGGGCCACGTGCGGATGATGGCGGCGGTGCAGCCGTTCCTGAGCGGCGCCATCAGCAAGACCGTGAACCTGCCCGAGACGGCCACCGTCGAGGACATCGAGGACGTCTACCTGCAGGGTTGGAAGCTCGGCCTGAAGGCGCTGGCCGTGTACCGCGACAACTGCAAGGTCGGCCAGCCGCTGTCTGCCGGCAAGACCGCGAACGTCCACAAGTCGCAAGTGGTGGAGAAGGTCGTCGAGTACCGGCCAACGCGCAAGCGGCTGCCGAAGTCACGTCCGTCGCAGACGACGTCGTTCACCGTCGGTGGCGCCGAGGGATACATGACGGCCGGGTCGTATCCGGACGACGGCCTCGGTGAGGTGTTCCTCAAACTCGGCAAGCAGGGCTCGACCCTGGCCGGGGTGATGGACGCGTTCTCGATCGCGATCTCCATTGCGCTGCAGTACGGCGTCCCGCTCGAGCAGTATGTGCAGAAGTTCACCAACATGCGCTTCGAGCCGGCCGGCCTGACCGACGACCCGGACATCCGCATGGCGCAGTCGGTGCTCGACTACATCTTCCGCAAGCTCGCACTGGACTACCTGCCCTTCGAGACGCGTTCAGCGCTGGGCATCTACACCGCGGGTGAGCGCACCCGGCAGCTCGAAACGGGCACCTACGCACCGGCCGACGAGGAGGACTTCGAGTCACTCGCCCAGTCCGCGCCGGTCAACCGGGCTCGCGCCGTTCCCGCTGACGCGAGCGACGAGGTGATCGTCGAGACCGCGCACGAGCCGCCCGCCAAGGTGCACAGTTCGACCGAGCTGGTCGAGTCGATCATCGGCACGTCCGCCGACGCGCCGCTCTGCATGAACTGCGGCACCAAGATGCGCCCGGCCGGAAGCTGCTTCGTCTGCGAGGGATGCGGCAGCACCAGCGGCTGCAGCTAGGAGCGAACCGATCGACCGGGCAGGGCGCTCTGGTTCGTGCCCGGTCGTCACGGAGCATCTCGCCGTCGTGGGCCCAAGCTATGGTCCGTCCGTGACCGTCGTGGACTGGTTGCTCCAGGCTGACCCGGCGATCCACTGGCAGGCGCTGCGCGATCTGGCTGACGCGCCAGATGATGTTGTTGCGGCAGAGCGGGGCCGGGTGGCCACCGAGGGCTGGGGCGCCCGTCTGCTCGCGCTGCGCGACGCCGACCCGCAGTGGGCCGGTGGCGCGTGCTTCCCGGCCGGCCCGGCGCCCGAGAAGCAGCCGGGCCAGCCGTGGACGTCCACCCTGCCCACCCTGGATCTACTGCGCACGTTCGGACTCGACCCCGGGAGCGATCAGGCCCGCGAGACGGTGGCGCTGATCGCCGAGAACTGCCGCTGGGAGCACGACGGGCAGCGTTACTTCGACGGCGAGGTCGAGCCCTGCATCAACGGCAGGACGGTCTCCGCCGGCGTGTACTTCGGCGTGGATGTCACCAGCATCGTCGAACGCCTGCTCGGCGAGCCGCTCGACGACGGTGGCTGGAACTGCTGGACGGAGTACGGCTCGGTCAGCTCGTCCTTCCACACCACGATCAACGTGCTCGAGGGACTGCTCGCCTATGAACAGGCGGGCGGCGGCACGCCCGACGTGCGGGCGGCCCGCCGGCGCGGCGAGGAGTACCTGCTCGAGCGCAACCTGTTGCGCCGGTGAGCTGGCCGTCGCGGCGTTCCGGCAGTTCTCCTTCCCGACCCGCTGGTTCTACGACGTGCTGCGTGCGCTCGACTACTTCCGCGCGGCCGGCGATCCGCTCGACGAGCCAATGGCTGAGGCGGTACAGCTGGTGCGCGACAAGCAGCAGGCCGACGGCACGTGGCTGCTCGAGAACACTCACCCGGGCGAGGTCTACTTCGAGCTCGAGGACGGCGACGGGCGGTCCAGCCGGTGGAACACGCTGCGCGCGCTGCGGGTGCTGCGGTGGGCCGACGGCGGCTGACCCAGTGGGCGCAAATGAAGCATCTGGACGTCGCACGATGGCGGGGCCACGATCTAGAAGCTCGTTGTGAGCCCTGGGGGTGTGCGGTGGGTCAGGTCGTTGGGCTGTCAGATGGCCGGCAAGCCAGCTACGAAGTGGTCGGCCGGGGCCGGCCGGCGCTCATGTTGCCGGGAGGTCCCGGCTTCGGCGCCGAGTACATGCGCGGCGACGCCGAGCTGTTCGCCGACACTGTCCAGAGCTATCTGATCGACCCGCACGGGTCGGGCGGCTCCTCACCGCCGGGCGATCCGCAGGCCTACTCGCCCGAAGGCCATGCCGCCTTCTACGAAGACGTCCGGCAAGCACTCGACCTGCACGAGGTTCTGCTCGTGGGCCATTCCTTCGGCGCCACAACCGCACTCACCTACAGCGCGCTGTTCCCCGAGGAGGTCGTCGCCTGCGTAGCCGTGGCCGCGTTCGGCATCGGCCCGGACACCGGCACGGCGGACGCTGACAGCGCGGAGGCGGATTACGAACACGCGCTCGCCCGTCACGCCGGTGCGGACTGGTACCCCGAAGCCCGCACGGTGATGGACGAATGGACCGAGCGGGTACTCGCGACCGACGACCCGCACGAGGTCGAACGGATGATGCAGCTCGTGCTGCCGCTGTACACCGCGCATCCAGACCGCCCCGAGGTTGCTGCCAGCCTGACGGCGATGAGCCGCCACCTCACCACGGACCTTGCCGCGACCAAGGCATGGGAGGGCGGCCTGTACCAGACGATCGACCTGCGTCCCGTCCTCACCAAGATCAAGACCCGGACACTCGTTGTAGCCGGCGAGCTCGATTTCCTCTGCGGCCCGGCGCAGGCTCGGCCGATCTGCGAGGCGACTGCCGGCGCCCGCCTGGAGATCATCCCCGACTGCGGGCACATGCCTGCGGTTGAATCTCCGCGGGCCTACCACGACGTCGTCGACCGGTTCCTGGCAGATATCGAGCGCGAGCTCCGGTAGGGCGGCCACGGTGCCGTCGGCGTGGGGTCTATCGGCCGGGCCGTCACCGGATTAGCCTGCGGTCACTCGGTGAACGCGGAGGGTGATTCGAGAGCTGCGAGCAGATCGGATTGACGGCAGCCGCCCGTCACTTCGGCCACATCCACCGTCAGCGGTCAGATCCGGGGAGGGATCCATGGCATTGGTCGTAGCCGGCACCATCGCGCCGATGGTCCGCGGCGCAGAGCAGGACGTGTTCGCCGGGCGGGTGTGGCTTGCCGATGACGGCACGGTGGCGGCGGTAACCAATGGAAATGCCGCGGGTCCGGCCGGCTTCGACGGTGCTCCGACCGTGGACGTCGGCGCGGCAGTCATCTATCCGGGTCTGGTCGACCTGCACAGCCACCTCGGTTACAACACGCTTCCGCTGTGGTCGGATCCAGGCCAGACGACGGCCTACCAGCACCACGACAGCTGGCCCGGCGAGCCGACGTACAAGCCGGACGTGTCCTGGCCGGCATGGACGCTGGCCGCGCGGGCACCGGAGGCGTTACTGGCCTACGTGCAGGTCCGCGCCCTGGCCGGCGGCACTACGTCGATCCAGGGGTGGCCGTCGACGAGCCGACCGGCCTCCAACCGGTTGGTCCGCTGCGTCGACGCCGATCATGTTGGGCCGCTTGCCGACCCGATCCGGGTGTACACGCTCACGCTCGACGCTGCCGAGCTGGGATCGAGGCGCGACGCGATGCAGGCGGGCTCGATATTCATCTACCACTGCGCCGAAGGCAAACCTGACTCGATCGTCCGGCGCGAATTCACCGACCTGGACGCGCAGGGCTGCCTGCAACAACGGATGGTCACCATCCACGCCACCGCGCTCGTTGCTGCCGACTTCGCGCGATGGCGCACCCGCGCTCACGACGTGAGCCCCACTGCCCCGTTCGGCACCGTGGTGTGGTCGCCGTTCTCGAACCTGTGGCTGTACGGGGTGACTACCGACGTCGCGGCGGCGCGTGCGGCCGGGCTGACCGTGTGTCTCGGCACCGATTGGGGCCCGTCCGGCACGCACAACCTGCTCGGTGAGGTCAAGGTGGCCCGCTTGCACTCCGATGCGAAGGGCTGGGGCCTGACCGACGCCGACCTCGCGCAGATGCTGACCTGCCTGCCCGGCGCCGTCGTGGCCCGTGCCTGGCAGCTTCCGGTGGGCCGGCTCGTGGCCGGGGCGCTGGGCGATCTCGTGGTGATCGACCAGCGCCGGGACGGCCCATGGGCGAGCCTGGTGGCTGCCCGCGAGCGCGACGTACGGCTGACCGTGGTGGGCGGACGGCCGCTGTGGGGCACGTCCGCACTGATGGACGCGGCAGGCGCGGTGAATACCTCCACCGTGCGGATGGGGTCGGTGTCTCGGCGGGTGACGCTCGTCCGGCCCGACGACCCGGCGAAGACGTGGACTTGGACCGACCTGATGTCGCGCCTCGATGCCGTCCGGGCCAGTGCCGCGCAGGATCCGCCCACCGGCCCGGCAGGAGTCCGCGGCCGTGCGGCGGCCGCGGTCGCCTCGGCGGACCCACCCGGCACGCCGCCGATCGCCATCGACCTCGACATGCCGGGTGGCCCGCAGGCTGTCGCCGGTCCGCCACCGAAGGGTCAGCTGGTGGACATCCCGGCGATCGAGCCGGTGTATCACAACGCGGCCTGGCTCAAGACGATCCACGGCAGAGGTTTCCACGACGGTGCGCTCGACGGCCTCGTGGACGCGTTCGGCTGACCCGGTCAGGAGGGAGTGCGCATGGCGTCCAAGGCCGAGGTGATCCGCTCCGCGCAGCGCGGCAAACCGGTGTCGCATTTCTTCCCGATCGGCAAGAACGCCCGCCAGCCGGCAATCCCCGATCTCGACGCCGATCAGCGGCGCCAGGTGGTCGACGTCTTCACCGGGCTGCTGGAGGGTCTGTACGCGCACCTGCCGTTGAAGCGGTCGATGTACGGCATCGATTCGGTGCAGCGACTGCGGCTGTTGCGCCAACGCGTCGGTGGCCTGACCACCCTCGAATTTCACTACGAAATGGCCAGGATCATCACCGGCCTGCGCGACGCGCACACACGCTACGTCGGGCCGAGCGCGCTCGAGGGGCATGCCGCCGTATTGCCGTTCGTCGTCGAGGCCGTAGGTTCCGCGTCCCCGCCGCGGTACATCATGGCCAACGTCGCCACCGACAAGTCGCTGATCGGCAATGACGAGTTCTTCAAGCCAGGTGTGGAGATCCGGTGGTGGAATGCGGTGCCGATGGACCGCGCCGTCGATCGGCATGCCGACGACGAGATCGGTGGGCGTCCCGACGCGCGGCGCGCCCGTGCGCTGGAGTCGATGACGCTGCGCGCGCTGCGCTACGGCCCTCCGCCGGACGAGCGGTGGGTGACGGTCGGGTACCTCGACGAGCATGGCCGCAAGCGCGACCTCCGGCTTGACTGGCGGGTCGTGACGCCACAGCAGGCGGCAACCGCGATGTCGGGGCAGCCGTCGCCCGGCCAGGACGGCCGCGCCTTGGCGATCGACCCCGCGGCCGAGACGCATCGCCGAGCCAAGAAGCTGCTGTTCGCACCGGAACTGTGGTACGCCGACCAGCGCGCTCTCGGAGCTCAGCCGGCTATGGCGGAGGTGACCGTTCCGGTCGGCACGTGGATACCGACGTCCATGCAGGACGCCGTGTCGGCCAAGGTCGTTCCGGTGGGCGGCCGCCGGCTGGGGTACCTGCGGCTGTGGAGCTTCGACGTCGCCGACGACGAAGCCTACGTGCGTGAGGTGATGCGGCTGCTCGGGCGGCTGCCCGACACTGGCCTGATCATCGACTTGCGGTCCAACCCGGGCGGACTCATCTGGGCGGCGGAGCGATTGCTCCAGCTGTTCACACCCGACCAGATCGTGCCGACCAAGTTCTCGCTGCTGGCCACAGCCCTGACGCGGGCGCTGGCAAACGCTCCGCAGAACGATCAGGAATTCGAACCGTGGCGGCAGAGCCTGGAAGACGCTGTCGCCGACGGCGAGCCCTACTCGCGCGCGGTGCCGCTCACTCCCGTCAAGGCGTGCAACAACATCGGACAGGTCTACGGCGGACCCGTCGTCGCGATCGTCGACGCGAAGACCTACAGCGCCGGCGACCTGTTCGCGGCCGGCTTCGTCGACAACGGGATCGGCCGGCTGATCAGCGTCGGCGACGCCACCGGCGGCGGCGGCGCAAATGTGTGGCAGCCAGAGCACGTACAGGATGTGCTCCTCGGCACGGACTTCCAGCAGGACGCGTTACCGGCCGGGATCTCCTACACCCTTGCGGCGCGGCGAGCCACCAGGGCCGGGTCGGCGGACGGAGCGGCGATCGAGGACGTCGGCGTGCGGGGTGAGAGGCACCCGATGACGAAGCGTGACGTGACCGGCCAGAACGAGAATCTGGTGTCGTTCGCCGGGCGGCAGGTGCTCGGGCTCCCGCATACCGCCTTGACGGTGACCCTTCCGGTCGCCGACGGCGAATCGATGACCGTGCGCACGGTCGGCATCGACCAGCTCGACGTGGTCGTCGACGGTGCGTCCCAGCCGTCACGGCCGGTCGCGGGGAAGCCGATTGAGGTGGTGCTGCCTCACGGGTGGGCGTTGGTCGAGGTCCGCGGTACAGCCGCCGGCCGGATGGTGCAGCGCCGCGTGCTGCAGCGCCCTACTTGAGGTCGTCCACGACGGCTGCGTCGGCGGCCGACAGCGGTGGTGGGTCGAGCTGGTCGGCCCAGGTCGGCAAGTACACCTTCAGGTAGTCCGGCGACGGCTTGCCGCTGTGCAGATCGGTGGGCCGGCTTGCCCGGCTTCCGGACGTGCCGACCCACAGCGGAGTGCCGATCGGCAAATCGGAGGTCGGTACGCGGCCGCGATCGGCCGGCAACTGGAACGTGGGGGCGGACACGTCCTTGCTGTAGGACAGGCCAGACAGCGTGTCGAGCGCAGATTGCCACGCGGCACGCGCGCCGGACGACCAGGCCGGCAGGTTGATCACTTGCAGACCGGCCGGCGCGACGTTCGGCGCCAGCCGTTGCGCCCCGGGCCCGACCGCGAGCAACGCCGCGAGCCCGTTGTTCGCCGCGGCCACCCGGCCCCACACCTCAACGTGCAGTGCACGTACCGCGGGCTCGTCGACCAGCTTGTTTCGCTGTGCCGCGGTCAGATCGCTGGTGTCGACCGGCACGGTGCGCAGGATGAGGTATCGCGTCGTCAGCCCGGCGGCGGTGAGCAACGCCTGCAGCCGCTGGCCGGACTCGCCGCACAGTGCCCGGCCGGTGAACAGGTCGTCCGGGCCGTCGGGATCTGCGAGCACCGCGACGCTGACCGAGGTGAACCGCCCGCGGTAGATCGCGCCGGTGCCGAGCGACGGGTCGGACGTGACACCGAGCGGGGCGAAGTCCGGCCAGCCGAGACCCGCCTCGCCGCCCAGCAACAGGCGCGCGTACGCGGCCGGCGGGCCGGCGTCGAAGCGGCGGGGGAAGTGTCGCGGCGGCTCGACCGGGATGTCACCGGTGTCGTCGGCGTACCCCTCCTTCGTCCCGTCGCCGGTGTAGTCGTAGCGGAGCGACGCGCCGGTGCCGGTGTACTTGCCCTTGGCGGAGAACAACTGGATGCTGCGCTGGTTGTCGCCCCGGTTGGACGACGTGGCGCCGCGCCCGAGCCGCGGACACGTGCCGAACGGGAAGTCGCCGAACGGCACGGCGTCGCTGCTGTAGACGAACGCTTTCGTCAGGTCACGGCTGGCCCCGGCGTCGGCCGGCAGCCAGCCGGCGTCGGCGTCGACCCAGGTGCGGATCTGGTTGACCGCGCGGACGAAGTCGGCCTTGATCGCGCCGCCGCCGCCCCCGGTGATACCACCGGGGTGCAGCACGCCGAGGAACCGCACACCGGACAGCGGCCCGCCGCAGGACGCGAGGTGCAACTTGGCCGGGTCGGCGGTGCCGCCGTGTGTGGCGATCCAGGTGACCACGGACTCCTTGGCCGCTTCGCCGACCGCGATGACGAGCCGCAGGTCGCCACCGGCGACCTTGTCGAGCAGCCGGTTGCGGTGTACGACGATCGGCGAGATCGGGTTCTGCGCCATGCCCCGCAGCGTCCCCGTGTACTGGCCGAAGATCGGGTATACGAACGTGTTCAGGAACAGATACGACCGCGTCAGGCCGATGTGGTTGAGCAGATGCTGCATCCGCGCTCCGGTGCCGCCGGTGAACGAGCGGCGCGACAGCGATTCGTCCTGCGCGCCCTCCTGCCCGATGAGCAGCACCCGCGCCGACCCGTCCAGGCGGCCTCGATAGAACATCGGGCCGAAGTGCCAGCGGAACGCCTCGTGCCCGGTGACGGCCTTGCCCAGGCCCCGATAGTTCGGGCTGTCCGCGAACAACTCGGGCCAACCACTGGTCTTGGCCGGTCCCGGGTCGTAGTCCCACGGATTGCCGCGCGCACCTGCCATCGCCACCACGCCCTCCCTAGCCGTGGCCGTCAGCGTGGCACACGCGGAGCCCGTGGGCCAGACGCTACGGGCGGACGGCGATCGAGAAGTCGCCGGACCAGGAGACCTTGCCGATCCGAACGTAGGCGCCGGTGTACGGGGCGTTGATCATGTAGCCCGCGCCGACGTACATGCCGACGTGGTGCACGTCGCTGCCGAACAGCATCAGGTCGCCGGGCAGCAGCTGGTTGGGCTGTACCCGCACGCCCTGGTGGACCTGCGTGCCGGTGAAGTGGTCGAGGTGGACGCCCGCCTTCGCCCACGCCCACATCGTCAGCCCGGAGCAGTCGAACGTCTTCGGGCCTGCGGCCGCGAACACGTAGGGCAGGCCGAGCTGCTTCAACGCGGAGCCCAGCGCGATTTCGGCTCGCACCCGTACCACGCCGGGCCGGTAACTCGGCAGCGACGGACGGACGGTGATCCCGTTCGCGGGCAGCATCGGTGCCGCACCGGCCATCCCGACCCCGGCGCTGGACGGTGTCGGCAGCGAGTCGCCGTGGAACACGGCCGTCGCTCCCGAGGAGCCGGTACGCCCGCCGTGCGCCGCCGGGTACGACCCGAGATCTGGCGTCGGTCCCATGACGGCCTGCTCGTCGACCGGCTTGGCCGGCGTCACGACTTGGAACGCCGGCACGCCGGCCTTCGGCTTGGGAGCCGCCCGGTGCCCGGTCGCCTGCTCCAGCAGGGCCCGTGCCCCGACCGCGATCCGCGCCGCGGGCGATGCGTTCGTCGGGAACTCGGTCAGCCGAGCCGCACCGGACGCGATCGCCTCGGCCTGCACGGCAATCGCCGCCGAGGCGGCGGCCGCGGTGCCGAGCACGGCCGGTTCGTGACTGGGCGCGGCGCTGACCAGCCGGCAGCCCACCTGCTTGCTCGGGCCCGCGCCGGTGTTCAGCGCGATGAGGCAGGCGCTGAAATGCAAGGAAGGCGCCGTCATTGGCACAGTCACCACGAACCCGTGGCTCCCTCCGTAGCGGGGAAAGGCAATGGCGACGTCCGGGCGGTCCAGGTTGGCGATCGACGACGCGAACCGCACGCCGCCGACGCTCACGTCGACGAGGGTCGCAGCCGTCGTGTCCGGGTCGACGGACCAGCCGGAGAGCGTGAGCTTGCCGGACGCGTAGGTCGCCTGATCCAGGTAGCCGAACGGCACGCGCGTTGCCACCGGAAGCACCGGGAGCACCGGCGTGCCGGCGATCGTGACGGGCTGGCAGCCGAGCTGGGTTGTCGTGCCGGGGCCGACGTTGGCCGCGCGCACGCACACGGTGTGGGTGCCCGCCGGGACCGTGACGGTCGCGGTGTACCCGCGCCATCTGCCGAGCTTCGGGAACGCCAGCGCGACGTCGTCTCGGCGGAGGTTGGCCATGACCGTGGTGACTGTGCCGCCGTCACGGGTCACGACGACCCGGATGGACGCCGTCGAGCTCGGGTCGGCGGCCCAGCCCGTCACGGTGACGTGCGTGGTCGACACTGTCGCGCTCTCGAGGAGGCCGACCGGATTTCCGGTGGTCGCTGACGCGGGCGTCGGCCCGGCGACGAGGAGGGCAGCGGATAACGCGCCGGTGAGCGCGCTGATCGCGGTGGCGGCGCGGCGTGTCCTAGGCATGTCAGGTGTCCTCGTGAATCCGTCGTCCGAACGTCCGGCGCGGGTGTGCGCCGCAAGGCCCTACATCTGCCTGATCGGCAACGGGGCCGCCGTCCTGAGCCGCGGCGTCCGACGCCCCGGATCGAGGGTTCCGCGAGGTACGTCATGGTTCGCATGAGCATGACGGGTGAAGAAATCGTCACGGTCCGGTTGCAATCACGAGCGAGCGGTGTCAGTAAGCCGAGCGCGGGGTAAACCGAGAACGTGGCAGGTTCGTTCGCCGCCCGGCGGTCCCGTGGCGCACCCGATCGCGATGCGCAGCGCGACTACGACCGCATGCTCGACATCGTGATCATGACCTCCGTCGTGGTGTTCCTGCTGCTGGCGGCCGGCGTCGGGGTCCTCGTGCTGCAGAACTCGCTGCGCTGAGGATCGTCAGAGGTCGATCAGCACCTTCCCGACCGCTCCGGCCTGAACGGCGTCATGCGCCGCGGCCGCCTGCTCGAGCGGGAAGTGATGCAGCGGCAGGCCCGCCTCGTCGCCGACGCGTAGCGCACCATCGGCCACCGCCGCGCGCACGCCCTCGATCCCGGCGATCTTGGCCGCGTCGGGCAACGTGTAGACGAGCACGAACTGCCAGCGCGCGTTGAGGGTCAGCAAAGGCCTGACCGGAAGCGTGAGATCGCCGCCGCCACTGGCATAGATGGCGACCGTGCCGTGCAGGCCGATCACCGCCGCGTCGATGTCCGCGTTCGCGGCTGCGACCTCGACGATGGTGTCGACGCCGCGCGCGGAGATCGCTCGGACCTCGGCCACGACATCCTGCGTCCTGTAGTCGAGCACCTCGTTCGCGCCGGCCGCCTCGGCGAGCTGGGCCTTCGCCGGACTGCTCACGGTCGTGATCACCGATGCACCGGCCCAGCGTGCGAGCTGGATCGCGGCATTGCCCACGGCACCTGCGCCGCCCGCGATCAGCACAGTACGGCCGTCGAGCGCGCCGGGTGCGAGGCGTTCTGGACCGCCCTCGTTGACGGTCAGACAGCGGTGCGCGGTGAGGAACGGGATGCCCAGGCTCGCGCCGAGCTCGAACGATGCGGAGTCCGGAAGGTGCACCGCCTGCACGGACGGCAGTACGAGGTACTCCTGCGCAGTTCCGTCGGCGCGCCGGTAGGCGGCTTCCCAGATCCACACCCGCTCACCGACTCGTGCCGGATCGACACCGGGCCCGACGGCGTCGATCACGCCGGCGCCGTCCTGATTGGGCACCACCTCGGGGAACGGTGCCGGCCGGCCGCCACCCTCGCGGGCCTTCCAGTCGGTCGGGTTGACGCCGGACAGGTGTACCCGGATGCGCACCTCGTCGGGTCCGGGGTCGGCAATCGGCCGATCGACGACCTGCAGCACGCCGGACGGACCAGTTTCGCGGTATGTGACAGCTCTCATGCTCAGATCGAAGTCCTCGCGGCGCGTGCGTGTTCCACGCTCTGGTAGGACAGAGCGGTGACGCTCGTGCAGGCCGACGTGGTAATCGTCGGCGGGGGAGTGATGGGCTCGGCAGCCGCGTGGCGGCTGGCCGCCCGAGGCGCAGACACGATCCTGCTCGAGCGGTTCGAGCCCGGACACGTCCGGGGCGCGTCGCACGGCGCGTCGCGCATCTTCCGCTTCGCCTACCCGGATCCGTTCTACGTCGAGCTGGCCGTCCGCGCGCTGCCGCACTGGCGCGATGTCGAAGCAGCGACGGGCAGGTCGCTGCTCACCGTCACCGGCGGCGTCGACCACGGTGCGGCACCCGACGTGGCGCTGATCGCCGACGCGCTCGCCGCGGTCGGCGTGCCCGGTCAGTGGCTGCGTCCGGACGAGGCGGCACGGCGATGGCCCGGGCTCCGGTTCGACACGCAGGTGCTCTACCACCCGACGAGCGGCCGGCTCGACGCCGACGAGGCCGTTGCGGCATTCGGGCAGTTGGCGGCGCAGGCGGGCGCCGACGTGCGGCACGGCGCGCACGCGACGGGCGTCCGGCTAGTCGGCGACAAGGCCGAGGTCACACTCGGCGACGACGTCTACCGCGCCCACCGGGTGATCGTCGCGGCAGGCGCCTGGACGCCGGGCCTGCTCGGCGACGCGATCGACGTACCGAAGCTGCGGGTCACGCAGGAGCAGCCCGCTCACTTCGCGCCGCTCATCGAGGGCGAGTGGCCGAGTTTCATCCATCATCGCGGGGCATCGGCCGCGCCGTTCCATTTCGGGTACGGCCTGCGGACGCCGGGCGAGGGCATCAAGGTCGGCTTTCACCAGTCCGGGCCCGAGTGCGACCCGGACCGCCGCGACTTCCGCGCCGAGCCGACCCGGCTCCGCGTGCTCGTCGACTACGTGCGGGAGTGGGTGCCCGGTGTCGATCCGGACGCGCTGACGCCGATCAGTTGCAGCTACGCGACCACTCCGGACGAGGACTTCGTCGTCGACGCGTCCGGCCCGATCGTCGTGGCGACCGGATTCTCCGGCCACGGCTTCAAGTTCGCACCGGTCATCGGCGAGATGCTCGCCGATCTCGCCCTGTCAAGCGGCGGCGCGCCTGCGCGGTTCGCCGTCTCGCGCTAGTCCCCCGGGCCGGCCAGATCGAGGGCGGCCTCCTCAGCGCGCTCGTTCGCGATGACGTGCAGCACCGCGTTGATCAACGCCAGATGCGTGAACGCCTGCGGGAAGTTGCCCAGCTGCTGGCCCGTGTGCGGATCGATCTCCTCGGCGTAGAGCTCGAGCGGGCCTGCGAGCGACAGCAACTTGGCGCACATCTCCCGAGCGCGCACTGTCTCGCCGATCTCGCACAGCGCCGACACCAGCCAGAACGAGCAGATCGTGAACGTGCCCTCCTCGCCGGAGAAGCCGTCGTCGGTCTCGTCGGTGCGGTAGCGCAGCACCATGCCGTCAACGGTCAGCTCGTCGGCGATGGCGAGCACGGTGGCGCGGATGCGCGGATCGTCCGGCGGCAGGAACCGCAGCAGAGGGGCGAGCAGCAGCGACGCGTCCAGCGCCTTCGTCCCGTAGTGCTGGGTCAGCACGCCCCGCTCGTCCACGCCGTGGGCGAGGATGTCGGCCTTGATCTCGTCGGCGTACATCTGCCATTCGGTCGCCATGGCGTCCTGGCCGATGTAGGCGGCAAGCTTGGCGCCGCGGTCGACGGCAACCCAGCACATGATCTTCGACGAGGTGAAGTGCTGCAGCTCGCCGCGCACCTCCCACAAGCCCGCGTCGGGCTCGCGCCAGTGCTTGAGTGCGGCGTCGACCTGCTTGCCGAGGATCGGCCACACCCGGTTGTCGAGGTGGTCGGCGGTCTTGCTGTGCAGGTAGACCGAGTCGAGCAACGCTCCCCAGACGTCGTGCTGCTTCTGCGCGAAGGCGGCATTGCCGACCCGTACCGGACGCGAGTTCGCGTACCCGGGCAGGTGGTCGAGCGTGTATTCGGTGAGGTCTCGCTCACCTCCGATGCCGTACATGATCTGCAGGTCCTCGTCGCTGTCTGCGACGTCGCCGATGAACGACAGGAAGTCGATGGCCTCCCAGTCGAAGCCGAGCGAGTACAGCCCCCACAACGCGAACGTCGCGTCGCGGATCCAGCTGAAGCGGTAGTCGTAGTTCCGTTCGCCGCCGAGCGTCTCGGGCAGTGACGTCGTCGCAGCCGCGGCGATCGCGCCGGTCGGCGCGTAGGTCAGGCCCTTGAGCGTGAGCGCGCTGCGCTGCAGGTAGCTGCGCCACGGATGGTCCGGGAACTCGCCGCGGCCCAACCAGTGCTGCCAGTGGTGCGCCGTCCAGACGAGCCGCTCATACGCGTCGGCGCTGGTCAGCGGGGGCTGCTTGCTGCCCCATGACAGCGCGACGAAGCGGACGTCGCCTTGCTTGAGCAACGTTCGCGCGCTCGCCCGCCCACCCTCGAATCCCAACCGCATGTCAGTCGTGAGCGTCAGCGCCATGTCCGTTCCCTCGGCGCTGACGACCGCCTGGTGATAGACGTGGTCGTTGTAGGCCCACTTCGCGAAGCGGCGGCCGTAGTCGAACACGGGCTCGCACTCGACGACCGTCTGCACCTCGCCGTTCACGCACCGGATCATGCGCAGCAGGATGTGTTCGGAGTCGTAGTCGGTGGGTGTGCGGCGGTGGGTGTGCGACAGCTCGGTCTCGTGACGCCACGGCCCGACGACGAGCAGGTCCCGCACGACGATCCAGCCGGTGGGCGTACCCCAGCTGGTCTCGAGGATCATCGTGCCCGGCAAGTAGCGACGGGCCGCCGGCACGAGAACGTCCGACGGCGCCACCCGGAAGCTGCCGGCATGCCGGCCGAGCACCGAGCCGAAGACGCTGGGGGAGTCCATGCGGGGCAGGCACATCCACTCCACGGCCCCGCCCGGCGCGACCAGTGCGGTCACCTCGCCGTCGGAGAGGAAGCCGTAGTCGCCTATCGGCACCCGCATCGGGGTGGCGGTGTGCGGTGCGGCGTGGCCGAATCCAGCTGTGCCGTCCATCCCCGCAGGATGAACGATGCGCGGGGCCATAACAAGCGACACTCAGTCGCTGATCGCCACGGCTTCCGGTTCGGGCACAGCCATCCCGGCAGCCAGCCGGGCGGCCACGGCTGTCGCGAGCGCTCGTCCGGTCCACTGGACGGCTACGGCGAGGACGAGCAGGGCAACCGCGACAATGCCGTCGAGCCAGAAGTGGTTGGCGGTGGCCGCGACGACGAAGATCGTCAGCGCGGGGTGCAGCAACGCCAGCCAGCGCCAGCGGCTGGTGCCGAGCCAGACCACCACGGCGCCGACCAGCACCGCCCATCCGACGTGGACGGACGGCATGGCCGAGAGCTGGTCGGGGCCCACCGCCTTCAGCGCGGTGTACACCGACTGGCCGTACTGCTCGGCGGTGTCGACGAAGCCGAAGTTCGGCAGCAGCCGGGGCGGCGCCACCGGAACGAGCTGCACGAGCAGGCACGACGCCGTCAGCAGCACGATGGTGGTGCGCACCTGCGGATACCGGTCGCGGTGGCGCAGGAACAGCCACAGCAGCAATGCGCCGAGCCCGGCGAAGTGCATGGTGGCGTAGTAGAGATTGCAGGCCTCCGCGAGCAGCGGGTGCGGTACGACCAGCCGCTGCGCGTCCAGCTCGCTCGGCAGGTGCCCGTCGCGTTCGACGCGGACGATCCAGCGGGCCTTCGCGAACGCGCCCGACGTGCCGAGCAGCGACACCGTCGCGGCGAGTTGCCACAGCGCGTACAGGCCGGCGACATAGCCCGACTCGCGCGCGAAAGGCGCGATCGCCTGCAGCCTCGGATAGGTCGCGGCGCGGCACGCGACCCCGAGCGTGACCAGCACGGCGGCGAGGATCGCCGCCTGCTGCCACGACAGGGCCATGTTGTGCATTCGCCTACTATGCCGACTCGGATTCGGCTCGCAGCGCCGTGTCCGAAATTCACTCGGTGCGCACTCGTGTCGGCATCTAGGTTTAGGGTCGGCGTCCGGCATCGAGGAGGTTGTATGTCACGGCGCAGTTGGTTCCTGTTTGCTGCGCTGTGCATCATCTGGGGCATTCCCTACCTCCTGATCCGGGTTGTCGTGCGTGACGGCGACATCTCGCCCGGCACGCTGGTGTTCGCGCGGACGGCGATCGGCGCGTTGCTTCTCGCGCCGGTGGCTATCTCCCGGGGGGCGCTGCGTCCGGTACTGCGGTGCTGGCGCCCGTTGCTCGCATACACGGTCATCGAGGTGGCCGCGCCGTGGCTGTTCCTCTCCGACGCCGAGACCAAGTTGTCGAGCTCACTGTCCGGGCTGCTCGTGGCGGCGGTGCCGCTGGTCGGCGTGGGGATAGCCCGGCTACAGCGATCCGACGATCGCGTCGACGCGGCGCGGGCGGCCGGTCTGCTGCTGGGCATCGGCGGCGTGGTCGCGTTGCTGGGCCTCGACGTCGGCGAGGTGCACGCGGTGCCGCTCGTCGAGATGGGCATGGTCGTGCTGGCTTACGCGATCGGCCCGGCGATCTTCAGCCGCTACCTCGCTGACGTGCCGGGTATCGGCGTGGTCGTGCTGTCACTGGCGCTGACCGCCGTGGGTTATCTGCCGGTCGCGATCGTCGATCCGCCGGCGCACCTGCCGGCCAACGTGATCTGGTCCGTGCTCGGCTTGGCCACGATCTGCACGGCGCTGGCATTCATCGTGTTCTTCGCGCTGATCTCGGCGATCGGCCCGGCGCGCGCCACCGTGATCACCTATGTCAACCCGGCCGTCGCCGTGCTGCTCGGAGTCGTCCTGCTCGACGAGAAGTTCACCGTCGGCATGGCGGTGGGCTTCCCGCTCATCCTGGCCGGGTCGGTACTCGCCGCCCGGCGGCGCTCGCACGGCACCACCGAACCCTTGCCCGCCGCGGTTGCCGAGCCCGTCACGCCGTGAGCCCGCCGATGCCGGCTCAGTCCAGGCGCACCGCGCCGTTCGGGGTGTTGAAGACGGCGGCCACGAGGCCGGTCTCGTCGTCGTCGTCGTAGGGCAGCTCCCAGACGACATCGATGCCGTCGAGCGGCTGGCTGGACGACACGCCGAGATACTCGTCGACGACGGCCTCGTCGCCGGCCAGCTCGAGGCTGGTCAGCGTGATCGCCGATCCGTTCCCGGACGGATGGTGCGCGTCGTCGGTCTGCCACTGCACGAAGAAGGGACGCTGCGGGTCGACCGCGAGATCCTTGATGCCGATCTGCTTCCACCGCAGGTCGAACCCGTCAGGACGGCGCCGGTGGCCGTCGACGGCGCGCCGCCCGAGCCGCGACTCGATCGCCGTGATGTCGTGGACGCGCACGGCCCAGCCGAGCCACCCGCCACCTGCCTGCCGTCGCGCCTTGACGGCCATCCCGAACGGCGCGGTGTCGACCGCCGGGTGATCGAGAACGTCGACCACTTCGAGGTAGCAGCCGTTGTTCAGCCCGAGCACGAAGTTGCGCGTGCCGAACGACGGGTGGATGCCGCCGTCGGTGAATGCGGCACCGAGGCGCGCACCAAGGCGTTGCACGCACGCCGCCAGTCCCTCGGGCCCCGCCGCGTAGGAGAGGTGGTCGAGTCGCATCCGCTCATCGTGGCCCACTGCGGACCGTGTTCGGCCCCGGGGTGCAATCACCGCATCACGCGTTGAGTGCTAATGCATGTCGTCCAGTCGCGACAGCAGCCACGACGGCCCCGCGACCTGGACGCCCGGCGCCAGCCGGCGACGCAGCTCGCGGTCGGCGGTGACGACCAACGTCTGCGCGCCCGCTGCCTGCAGGTGTTCGCTGTGGCCGACGATCGCGGTGTCGCCGTCACGCACCGCTGCGTGGATCGTGACCGCTGCGTCCCACCAAGCCGAGGACACCTGCTCGCCGGCCAGCGGCCGCGCGTCGCCCTCGACGACGAGCACGACGCGCGGCAGCAGCCGGACGAGGCCGCCGCCGGACACGCCGGCAGGCAGTGACGCCGTGTCGATGCCGTGCCTGGCGACGTGCGCGAGCTGATCGCGCAGGCGGCGCGCGGCGCCGAGGCGGTCACGCCACCAGCCGTCCGGGCGTGAGCCGACGACGTTGGCCGAGTCGACGACGATGGTCAGCGGCCGCGGCGGCCGGCTCAGTAGCGGCCAGCTCGCTGCGAATCCGTGGTGCAGCGGCAACCCGCCGACCTGCTCGGTTGCCCACCACCGGATCTCGGTGCTCTCGGCGTTCGTGGCGTACGGGTCCACGGCGCGGCGCGGATGGGCGACGACGGTCGTGTAGGACCAGCCGCCGTGGTCTTCTCGCCACCAGCCGAGCGGTGCGACAGCCGACGCGTCGACGGCGGCCTCCTCGGCCGCTTCGCGAAGTGCTGTCGTGACGACGTCCTCGTGGCTGTCGCGCGCGCCGCCGGGGACGCCCCAGGTGCCGCCTTCGTGGGTCCAGGCGGCGCGGTGCTGAAGCATCGCGCCGCGCTCGCCGGAGAGCAGGAGGCCGGCTGCCCCGAATCTGCCCCAGTGCCGGTGGCCCTGAGCGCAACGCACCCAGCCGTCACCGTCACCCATGACGAGGTTCCTACCTCATGTTGCCGGGAGGTCGACGTCGGCCCGCCAGGTCGCCTCTCGGCGGAAGGCCGCTCGCGGCGGCAAATGTGGGACCGGGGGCCATGGATCGGGCCGACGTCGTGCGCTACACGGTACCTGGTCGACCGCAGCCCGTAGGCTGGATGCCTAGCCGGGAGGGCGACCCTGGAAGGAAGGTGAGCGACATGTCCGACGAGCGCAGGCGACCACATCGTCCGGCGCCGTATGCCGACCTCACCGCCCTCATCGACGCCGCTGGGGGCCGGACCGAGCAGAGCCGGGCAGAGATCGCGGCGGCCACGGCACACGCCCTGGTCAGTGCGGCGCGAGGCGACTCCGACCCCGACCGGCTGGTCGGTCTGGCCGACTCCGTCGGCATCGACACGCTCGCGGAACTGTGGCGCGACTGCGATCCCATGAGCCTGCCCGGCGTGCTGTGGGTGCTGTACCTCCTGCGGCAGTGGTGCCGGTCGCATCCGGACGACGTGGCCCGGTTGTGGCGCGACGGCGAGCCCTACGCGCCGGCCGACGCGGTGGTGGCGGGCGTCGGTGAGCATGCCGATCCCGACGACATCCGCCGCCTCGCCGACTCGGTACTCGGCGGCGCCTACCGGGGCGACTTCGCTGTGGCGCTCGAACGCGCGGCGGCGTTCTTCCGGGTGATCGCGGCCGGCCGCCGCGAGGGCCCGGCTATGCGCGAACCGGTCGCTGAATTGGCGCTGGCCGACCGCAACGAACGCACCGCGACCAATCTCGCGGCTGCGGCCCGTGCGTGGCGCGACGGCACGCTCCGCTAGCAGCGGTCACTGACGCTTTTCTCGCTGGCCGTCCACAGGGCGCGTCGTTGTCCACAGATCGCGATCTGCCGTTTCGCCCGCTAACCCCCTCGAACGAGACTCGCCTGCATGACCGATACGCATGCCGGCGCCACCATCCTTCGGGTTCGCGAACCCGGTGATCTCATCGAGGCGATTCCCTACCTGCTCGGCTTCCACCCGCGCGAGAGCCTGGTCGTGGTCGGCTTGGACGATGGCCGGGTGTGCGTCACCGCGCGCGTCGACCTGTCCGAACTCGCCGACGCCGGCGTTCTTGCGAGCACCGTCCGGATCATGCGCGACAGCGGGGCGACGCATGTCCTCGCGGTGATCTACGAGGCCCCGGCCACCGTCGTCGAGCGGCATGGCCTGCCGCGGCGTGAGGTGGTCGGCGCCCTCGCCGACTGTGTCGAAGACGCTGGTGCTGACCTCGTCGATGCCCTGCTGGTGGTCGCGGGTAGGTGGTGGTCCTACGCCTGCGACTAGAACTGCTGCCCACCCGAGGGGCGCGAGATCCCTGGCGACGCGTCGCCGGCGGCGGCTGCTGCGACCTACGCGGGCCTTGTCGCGCTGTCCGATCGAGACGAGCTCCGCGCGGCGCTCGATCCGGACGACGACGTCACGCGCGCGCTGCTCGAGCCGCTGCTGGCCGAGCAGGAGCATGCAGTCGTCGCCGCCGTCCTCAGCGGTCGCCCGGAGCGGCGCCAGCGATCGGTCAAGCGAGCGATCTTCGCGGCGGCTCGCGAGGCGGACGAGTCGCTGTTCCTCGGCGGCTCGGGTGTGCTGTCCGACGAGCAGGTGTGCCGTTTCGCGACGGCCCTCGGCGAGACGCCTGTCCGCGATTCGCTCTGGCTCGCGGTCGACCAGCGTCGTCTGGACGGGCGCGTGCTGTGGCGCGAGATCGCGCGGCGTGTCCCGTCGCCCTACGACGCGGCGCCGCTGTTCCTGTTCGGCTGGGCGTCATGGCGCGACGGCGACGGCGTCAGCGCAAGCATCGCGGTCGAGCGCGCGCTGTCGAGCGATCCCGGCTACACGGCGGCCGAGCTTCTCGGCGGCGCGCTCATGCATGGTCTCGACCCACGCCGTACGCCCCGGCTGCGGATGCCGAGGTCGGCGTGACCCCGGGCTGCGCGGCAGCGTTGAACGCGCTGGCGTCAGAGCGCGGCGGCGTGCGGCGCGACGGGACTCGGCAGTTCCGACCTGCCGGAGAGCACCCGGTCGACAGCCGCCGCGCACGCCCGCCCTTCGGCGATCGCCCACACGACGAGGCTCGCACCGCGCGTCGCGTCGCCGCAGGCGTAGACGCCTTCGGCGCTGGTTCGCCAGGCGTCGTCGACCGCGACGGTGCCCTTGCTCGCGTGAGTATCGACGCTGAGTGTGTCGAGCAGTTCCGGAACGTCGGTGCCTACGAAACCGGCTGCGAGCAGTACGAGGTCGGCCGGCACCTCAGTGCGCGAGCCCTGCACGGTGCGGAACTCACGCTGCATGCCGACACGGACGATCTCGACCGCTTCGACGATCGCGGCACGCACAGCGCCGTGATCGTCGCCTACGAAGCCGACCACTTCGCGCGACCAGGCTTCGTGCACTCCCTCGTCGTGCGCGGGCGAAACACCACGCGTGCTCGGCGCGGACGGCCAGATCGGGTTGACCAGGCCGGGCCGGCGCTCTGGACGCGGATTGTGGTCGAGCACGGTCACCGAGAGCGCGCCCTGGCGATTGACGGTGCCCAGGCAGTCGGCCGCCGTGTCGCCGCCTCCGATGATGATCACGTGCTTGCCCGCGGCGTCGATCTCGGGCGTGGCGATGTCTCCGGCCTGCACGCGATTGCCTAGTGGCAGGTACTGCATCGCCTGGTGCACGCCGGCAAGTTCCCGCCCGGGAATGTCGATCTCGCGCTGGCGCAGCGAGCCGACGGCAAGCACGATCGCGTCGTACTCGGCGCGGAGTTGCGCGACCTCGTCCGGGCCGACACTGGTGTTGACCTGGAACACCGTGCCCTCGGCGGTCATCTGCACGAGCCGGCGGTCGATGACGTCCTTCGGCATCTTGAAGTCGGGGATCCCGTAACGGAGCAGTCCGCCCAGGCGGTCGTCGCGCTCGAAGACGGTGACGTGGTGGCCGGCGCGGGTCAGCTGCTGGGCGGCCGCAAGCCCGGCCGGCCCGGAGCCCACGACCGCCACGCGCTTGCCGGTGTGTTCGGCGACGAGCTGCGGCTCGACCAGACCGTCGTCGAACGCCTTCTCGACGATCGAGATCTCGACCTGCTTGATCGTCACCGGATCGGTGTTCAGTGCGAGCACGCAGGCGGGCTCGCACGGCGCCGGGCAGATCCAGCCGGTGAACTCGGGGAAGTTGTTGGTGGCGTGCAGTCGCTCGCTGGCGCTCAGGTAGTCATCGCGCGCGACGAACTCGTTCCACTCCGGGATCAGGTTGCCCAGCGGGCACCCGGCGTGGCAGAAGGCGACGCCGCAGTCCATGCAGCGCGACGCCTGCTGCGAGACCACCTCGTCCGAGGCGCGCAGGTAGATCGGTTGCCAGTCGCGCACGCGCTCCGCCGGCGGTCGCTTGGGCGTGTCGTTGCGGGCGTACTTCAAGAATCCCTGCGGGTCATGCGCCACCAGGCACCCTTTCGACGAGCCGATGTCGGGTTTCGCGCGGCCGGTGAATGGCCGTGGGTGCGGCCGATAGATCGCCGGTGGAGCGAGACTGCAGTGGCTCGCGAACTTCAGCCAAGCCTACCTGGCGACCCGGCAGGGCCCGCGCTACGCCCGGTGATTCAGGCGACTCTGCGACGCGCTGCTTTGTCGACGAGGGCGACGAAGACGTGATCGCCGACGAACCGGTCGAATGCCGTGCGGGTGCCGTCCTCCCACACCTCGACGCCAGCGGCCGTGGGAGCCACGCGCAGGGTGCGGCCTGGGCGCAGGCCCGCCGCGTTGAAGCGGCCCATCAGCTCGGCGTCGGCCTGCACCTGTTCGCTGATCCGGTCGATGCGGACGACGGCGTCGGGCTCCTGCGCCGCGATAGTCAGCGTGACGAGGTTCACCGAGGTGTCGGTCGTGGCGAACGGCAGGCCGAGCTCGTCGAGCCCCGGGATCGGATTGCCGTGCGGGCACACGAGCGGTTTGTCGAGCAGGGCGACGATTCGCCGCTCGACGGCGTCGCTCATCACGTGCTCCCAGCGGCAGGCCTCGATGTGCAGGTGCTCCCAGTCCAGCCCGATCACGTCCGCGAGCAGCCTTTCGGCCAGGCGGTGCTTGCGCATCACCGCGATGGCCTCGTGCCGTCCGTCGTCGGTGAGTTGCAGGTGGCGGTCGTCGGCGACGTGCAACAGCCCGTCGCGCTCCATGCGGGCGACGGTCTGGCTGACTGTGGGCCCGCTCTGGCGCAGCCGCTCGGCGATTCGTGCGCGCAGCGGTATGACGCCTTCTTCCTCCAGCTCGTACACGGTCCGCAAATACATCTCGGTCGTGTCGATGAGTTCGCTGTGGTGACTCACGGGGCCTGCTTTTCCGGTCGGGGGACTTGAGCCATGTTAGAACGGACTTCGGACCTCGTGAGCGAGCGAACTCGGCAATCCGGTCACCGAGAGTGCATGGAGGTGGGGCGGTGGATCCGCTGATCAGCGTCGATGCGCTCGCCAGGCGCCTTGACGACGCCGATGCGGACGGCGTCGTTGTGGACGGCGTCGCGGTGATCGACGTCCGGTGGCGGCTCGGTGGGCCGCCGACGCTCGATGACTTTCTCGCCGGGCACATTCCCGGCGCGGTGTGGGCCGACCTCGACTCGACGTTCGCCGGAACACCTGGCCGGGGTGGGCGACATCCGCTGCCCGAGCCGGCCCATCTGCAGCACGCGCTTCACGGGCTGGGCATCCACGACGGCACTGCGGTCGTGGTTTACGACGACGCCGACTCGACTGCCGCCGCGCGTGCCTGGTGGGTACTGCGCTGGGCCGGGTTGGCCGACGTGCGGGTGCTCGACGGTGGGCTCGCCGCGTGGGCCGCGTCCGGGCGCGCGCTCGAGGCCGGACCGGCACGGCACCCGGCCGCCGCGGGCACGGTCACGGTGCGCGCTGGCGGCATGCCGGCCGTCGAGGCCGCCGGCGCCGCGGATCTGGCTCGGGTCGGCATCCTGCTCGATGCTCGTGCCGCAGCCCGGTACCGCGGCGACCTTGAGCCGATCGATCCGGTCGCCGGGCACATTCCGGGTGCCCGAAGTGCGCCGACGGACGCGAACGTCGCAGCGGACGGCCGGTTGCTGCCCGCCACCGAGTTGCGACGACGGTTCGCCGAGATCGGCGTGGGCACCGACATTGCGGTCGGGGCGTATTGCGGGTCGGGCGTCACTGCGGCGCACACGATCCTCGCGCTCGAGGTCGCCGGGTTCACGGCAGCGCTCTATCCAGGCTCCTGGAGCGAGTGGATAACCGATCCGGCCCGGGCGATCGCGACCGGCGTCGAAACACGATCGCGACCGAACCGAGAAGGTGAATGCCGGCGCGCCTAGTCGAGGTAGTCGCGAAGCGCCTGCGCGCGCGAGGGATGCCGAAGCTTCGCCATCGTCTCGCGCTCGATCTGACGGATGCGCTCGCGGGAGAGCTTGAACGCACGGCCGATCTCATCGAGGGTGCGCGGCTGGCCGTCGTCGAGCCCGTATCGCATGCGCACGACAGCGGCCTCACGTGCCTCGAGCGTGCCGAGCACGGACTGGAGCTGGCGCCGCATCAAGCCGGCCTCGACGGCCGCCTCGGCTGCCGGAGCGCTGTCGTCGGCGATGAAGTCGCCGAGCGCCGCGTCGTCATCGGCACCGACTGTCTGGTCGAGGCTGACCAGGTCACGCGAGAGGTTGATCAGCTCGCGGACCCGCTCCTCGGCGATGTCCAGCTCCTCGGCAAGCTCGCCGTGGCTCGCCTCGCGGCCGAACTGCTGATTGAGCTCGCGGCGGATGCGCTGCAGCTTGTTCACCTGCTCCACCAGGTGCACGGGCAGCCGGATCGTGCGCGACTGGTCGGCCATTGCGCGGCTGATCGCCTGGCGGATCCACCACGTGGCGTATGTCGAGAACTTGAAGCCCTTGGTGTAGTCGAACTTCTCGACAGCACGGATCAGGCCGAGGTTGCCCTCCTGGATCAGGTCGAGGAACGGCATGCCGTGGCCGGTGTAGCGCTTGGCCAGCGACACGACCAGACGCAGGTTCGCGCGCAGCAGATGATCCTTCGCGCGCTCACCGTCGATGACGAGTGCGCGCAGGTCACGCTTGCGCGCCGTGCCGAAGTTGTTGGACGACGTCAGCAGGTGCTCGGCGTAGAGCCCGGCCTCGATGCGCTTTGCGAGCTCGACCTCGTCGGCGGCCGTGAGCAGGGCGACCTTGCCGATCTCGTTGAGATACACCCGCACCAGGTCGGCCGACGTGGCAGTCTCGTCCAGGTCGGTCGTGACGATATCCGGCGTGGGCTCGATCTCGGGCACCGCGACCGTCTCGACGACCTGCTCGATGACCTCGGTCGATGGGTCAGCGACGTTCGCGCGGCGCGTGCTGCGGTGCCCGCGCGTCGCGATACGCGGCTCGCTGGACGACTGGCGTCCCGCGGTCCGGGTTCGTGTGGAGCGAGGAGTTGCCACGAAAGATAACCACCTAAATTGCCGTCTTGTCTGTGCGTTCACGCCTCACCGAATACCTCGGCGGTGAGGCAATCTCGGTTCACTTTCCTTAACGCTTTGACGCATCAGGTGTTCCCGATGTTGCTTGAGGCCTAAACGGCTCTCAGGGCTCGCACAGGGGTTCGGACGGCGTACCCATTGAATATTCGGGGCCGGAACGGCTCGGATCGCCAGATCGGCTCACGTCTCGAGCAGCAACGTCACCGGCCCGTCGTTGACCAGCTCGACGCGCATGTCCGCGCCGAATAGGCCGGTTTGCACCGTTACGCCCAGCCCGCGCAGCTCAGCGGCGAACGCGTCGACCAGCGGCTCGGCGACCACGGCGGGAGCAGCTGCGCTCCACGACGGCCGGCGGCCCTTGCGAGTGTCCGCGAAGAGCGTGAACTGGCTGACGACCAGAACGCCCGCGTCGGGGATGTCGGCGACGGATCGCTCGTTGCGCAGGATCCGCAGCCCGTGCACCTTGCGCGCCAGGGCCGCGGCATCCGAACCGGTGTCGGAGTGCGTGACACCGACGAGAACGAGCAGGCCCGTGCCGATCTCGCCGACGGTCCGTCCGTCGACGCGGACCGATGCGCGCTCCACCCGCTGCACGAGCGCCTTCACCGGACCACCACGCGGGCAGGATCCGTGCGCGTGCGCTCGCCGAGCTGGTGCACGCCGAGCATCCTGCCCGATCAGGGCGCCCGCGTGCCCGGACGGTGAGACGATGGGGGTGTGCGCCACCCCCGTGACGATCAGCCCGCGCTGATCACGGATGCGCCGGAGAGCCTGGACGACGAGTTCGACCACCGGCGCAAGCGCTACGCGATCATGATGGCGCTGCGCGCCGTCTGCATAATCGCGGCGGCCGTGCTCTACCGCGTGTCATGGGTGCTCGCCATCGCGCTGATCGTGGGCGGCGCGGTGCTGCCCTGGTGCGCCGTACTGCTCGCGAACGACCGTCCACCGAAACGCGCGAGGCGTCTTCGGCACCATGCGGGCGGATCCCGCGAGCGCGCGTTGCCGGCAGGAACGGACGACCGGACTATCGAAGGCTGAGCCGTCGGCGGTCGATCAGCGGCCCGGGCGCTTCGCCGGTGGCACAATCAACCCGTGACCACCACGCAGACCTTCGACTCGCCGAAGACCTCGGACGCCGACACCGGCGATCAGCTGTTTCACTACGTCCGCAAGGCGAAGATTGCTGAGAGTGCGGTGCTGGGCACCATGGTTCAGGCGCTGTGCGGCGAGGTGTTTCCGGTCACCCGCGTGCCGAAGCCGGGCTCGCCGGTGTGCGCGCGGTGCAGGGAGATCTACGAGTCCATGCCGCCCGGAGGCGGCGGTGACTCGTCTGGTTGACCATCGACGTCGTCGAGGCGCTGCCAGCCGCGCCGATCGAAGGCGCGCGGTGCACGGGCGGGCGTCGGCCACATCTGCTCGATCGCGGCGTTGAACTCCGCCCCGAGCAACACTCCCAGGCCGAGGACGTAGAAGAACAGCAGCGCGGCGATCGGGGCCGCGAGCGTGCCGTACGCGTGGTTGTGGTCGAGGATGAAGTTGATGTAGCTACGCAGGCCGACCGAGCCGGCTAGGAACACGCCGATCGCGATGAGCGCGCCCGGCGCGCCGCGGTGCCAGGGAAGCCGGCGCGGGGGAGCCAGGTGGTAGAGGCTGGTCAGGCCGAGCAGCAGGAGCAGGACGACTACCGGGTAGTACGAGTTGTGGATCACGGTCGTGGCCGTCGGCCGCACGGACTTCGGGAAGAGCCCCGGCAGCAGGCCCGGCCCCAGAACGAGCAGCGGCAGCAGCATGACGCCGAGCAGAACCGCGCCGAGGCACAGCCACAGCGCGAGCAGCCGACTGCGAACGGCGCCGCGCTCCTCCCGCATGTCGTACGCGATCGTGATCGTGTTGACGAAGGTCGCGGTCGCCGACGAGCCGGCCCACAGGGCCAGCAGGAAGCCGATGCTGATGATGTCGACGCGCTGGCCGTGCAGCACCTCGCGCAACGTCGGGCGGACGATCTCGGCGACGACGTCCGGGCTGAACGCGCGGCTGAACGTCGACTCGAGCTCGCTCTCGGTGCGGTCGACGGCGCCCGGGCCGAACCATCGCGAGACGTAGCCGAGCGTGGCCACGCCGGCCAGGGCGAGCGACGGCAGGCTGAGCAGTTGCCAGAAGGCGGCCTCGGCGGAAAGCCCCAGGACGCGATCGTGCCAAGCCTTGCTCAGGGTCCGCCGGACCAGCCAGAGCGTGCGGCTGCCGAGGCTCACGCCTGAAGAGTGTGCCGATGAACTGGCTTGGTCGCGCGTCCTGGCCCGCTTTGGCAGCGTGTCGTGCCGGTCAGCCGACGTCGCGGCGCTCGATCTGGCAGACATCGTCTCCCTTACCCGTCGCCCCGCCGCGCCGCGCGCTCGTGAGCGCGACGAGCCATTAGGGTTGCGTACAGATGCCCCGGCCAGTCGTCCGGGGCATCTTGTCGCGCCGGAGGCCGGCGCTCGACCCGTGGGGAGCGTAGTGAGCAGGTCCCGCCAGCACAGGCCGTTCGCGCTTCGCGCTTGGCAGCGAGCCGCGCTCGCCGCGTACGACGAGCGGCCGCGTCGTGACTTCCTGCTGACCGCGACGCCAGGCGCCGGAAAGACGGCGTTCGCGCTCACGCTCGCCGCGCGGCTGCTGGAGCGCCGGGTCATCGACCGGGTCGTCGTTGTGTGCCCGACCGATCATCTGCGAACCCAATGGGCGGAGGCCGCCGACCGGGCGGGCTTGCCGCTCGACCCGACGCTGTCCAACGCGGTAGGGCCGGTGCGTCCGGACATGCTCGGCTACGTCACCACGTACGCACAGGTCGCCGGCAAGCCCAGGTTGCACGCAGCGCGCACCGGCGCGAGGCGAACGCTCGTCGTACTCGACGAGGTGCACCACGCCGGCGACGGGCTGTCCTGGGGCGACGCGATCGGTGAGGCGTTCGCCGACGCCGCGCGCCGGATCTCGCTGACCGGCACGCCGTTTCGGACCAGGCCCGAGGAGCTGATCCCGTTCGTCGAGTACGCGCCCGGCGAGGACGGCGTGCTGGAGAGCCGAGCCGACTTCCGCTACGGCTATGGCGAGGCGTTGCGTGACCAGGTCGTCCGGCCGGTCGTGTTCGCCGCGTACACGGGTATGTCGCGCTGGCGCAACAGCGCGGGCGACGTCGTCGCGGCGAGCCTGTCCGAGGCGGGCACGAAGCGCACCGAGGCTGCCGCGTGGCGGACCGCGCTCAACCCGCGCGGACGGTGGGTGCCGCACGTCATCGCGGCGATGGACGAGCGGATCAGCCACCTGCGCGAGTCGGGTATGCCCGACGCCGCCGGCATCCTGCTGGCCAGCGACCAGGACGATGCCCGCGCCTACGCCGACATCGTCGAGCGGGTCACGGGCGAGGCGCCGACCGTGATCCTGTCCGACGACCCGAAGGCCAGCGCCAAGATCGCCGAGTTCGCCGCGGGGGACCAGCGGCATGCGGTGTGCGTGCGGATGATCTCCGAGGGCGTCGACGTCCCGCGCGCGGCCTGCCTTGCGTGGATGACGTCCTATCGCACGCCGCTGTTCTTCGCACAGGCGGTCGGCCGGGTCGTACGGGCCCGTGGGAGGCACGAGGCGGCGACCGTGTTCCTGCCTGCCGTGCGACCGCTGCTGGCGCTTGCGGCCGAGCTCGAACAGGAGCGAAACCACATCATCCCACCGCCGTCGTCAGCCGACGACTCACTCGACGTCGAGCAGGCCGAGCGCGACGCGGACGGCGTGTCCGAGTTCGAGGCCCTCGACGCGGACGCGGAATTCGCGCACATCCTGCACGGCGGGCGGGCGCTCGTTGCGGGAGATCCGTCCGAGCTGTCCGACGAGGACGCCGAGTTCCTCGGCATGCCCGGCCTGCTCACCCCCGAGCAGACCGCGACGCTGCTCGCCCAGCGCGACGCGTCCGCTCGCCGCCGCGCACATTCGGCGTCCGGCGACGACGTCGCGACCGGCGAGCTCGCGACCTGGCGCGCGGCGGCAGAGCTTCGGCGTGAGGTCAACCGGCTCGTCAGCGTCGTCGCTGCGCGAGTCGGTCAGCCGCATGCACAGGTACACGCACAGCTACGCAGGGCGGTGCCCGGCCCACCCTCGGCGTCCGCCGGTGCCGAACTGCTCGAACAGCGTCGTGACCACCTGCTTGCCCTCATCGCCAGCTGAGCCGACGGCGGGATGTCATGCACAGCCACCGACGCGTTACCTTGTGGTCGTGCCGGTCCTGAGTCTCGTGCTGGCCGCACTCGCGGCCACGGGCAACGCCTTCGCCGCCGTGATGCAGCGCAAGGCCGCCCTCGAGGAGCAGGACACCGAGTTCGGCCGCGGCGTCCTGAGGCGCCTCGTGCGCAAGCGGGTGTGGATTATCGGCATCGTCGCCATGGTCGCCGCCTTCGGCCTGCACGCGACCGCGTTGAACCTCGGCGAGCTCTCGGCGGTCGAGCCGATCATCGCGTTGGAACTCCCGGTGTCGCTGCTCTTCGCGTCGTGGACGTTCTCCTCGCGACTCGGTCCGCTGGAGTGGGCAAGCACGATCACGATGACCGGCGGCGTCATCGTCGTGCTCACCGCCCTGGCGCCGACGCCCGGCAAGCCGACCGGCGTCAACCACGTGACCTACGTACTCGCCGGCGGCGGCACCGCGGGCACGGTGGGGCTGCTCTGCCTGCTCGGCAAACTGGGCCGGGGCCCGTTCCGCACGGCATGCCTCGGCGCCGCAGCCGGCACGAGCTTCGGCCTCACCGCAAGCCTGGTGAAGGAATCGGTGACGCAGCTGTCCGATCGCGGGCTGTTCGGCCTGGTGTCGACCTGGCAGACGTACGCGGCGATCAGCTTCGGCGTGCTCGGCGTGATCCTCGTGCAGGCGGCGCTGCACGCCGGCCGGCTGGTGGCCGCGCAACCCGGCATCACCCTCATGGACCCGCTCGTGTCGACCCTGTGGGGCGTGCTCGTGTTCAACGAGCACACGCGAAGCGGTGTGTATCTGGGCCTCGCGGCGGTCGGGGCCGTCGCGATGCTCGCGAGTGTTCTCGTGTTGGCGCGCTCTCCGTTGCTCGAAGGGAGCGAAGAGGTACTGCCGACGTCCGAACGCCGCACGTCCGGGGACCCCGCTGCATATCCCAACCCAGCCTGAGGTGTTCTGGTGGTCTACCTGGTCGGGGTCGCGGCGGCCGTGTGCCTCGGGCTCGGGTACGTCCTGCAGCAGCGCGCGGCCGCGCTCGCGCCGATCGAGCTCGTGCTTTCCTGGCGGCTGCTGGTCGACCTGCTCCGCAAGCGGACCTGGCTGTTCGGTGTGGGGAGCATGGTGGCCGGGCAACTGCTAGGGGGGCTCGCCCTGCGGATGGCATCCGTTGCCCTGGTCGAACCGTTGCTGTCGGCGAACCTGTTGTTCGCCTTCGTCATCGCCGCGATCCTCTCTGATCGGAGCGTGCGCTGGCACGAGGTCGGCGGCGCGGTGCTGCTCAGCCTGGCGCTGGGAGCGTTCCTGCTCGTGGGCAATCCGCGCAGCTCGAACGACCCGCACCCTGCGCGTATCTGGACCGGCGTGGCCCTCGTGGCGGTCGCCGCCGCGGTGATCGTGCTCGTCGTCGTCGCGAAGAATCAACAGCTGATCCGGGAGACGATCCTGCTGTCCGTCGCGGCCGGGTTGCTCTACGGCTTGCAGGACGCCGCCACCAGGCAGTCGCTGCAGCGTGCCGGGCACGGCATTGTCCAGATGTTCTACACGCCGTGGACCTACCTCGTGGTGGTCGCGGCGGTCATCGGGCTCTTGCTGGCACAGAGCGCGTTCAAAACCGGCTCACTGTCGCATTCGTTGCCGCCGCTGACCGCGGCCGAGCCGCTGGCCGGGATCGGCCTCGGCGTGGGCCTGCTGGCCGATCGGGTGGCCGTCACGCCGGGGCGGCTCGCCGTCGAGGCGGCGTGCGGCGCGGCCGTGATCCTCGGCGTCTACCTGATCGGTACGTCGCGCACCCTCAACCGGCCGCATGGAGAACGCAGTCCCCAAGCCTGACTGGTGCTCATACGGAGCGATATCGCGGCTCGGGATCGGCGTTCGCCGGGGGCGAAACGTGGCGTCGATCGCACCGTGTCGGGCATGTCCTGGGCCGGCGCCTGGTTGGATGGAGTGACGGAACGGGAAAGATGCACGCACAGGCTGATCGGCGCACGTCGAGTAGCAGAGAGAGAAGGTGCCGTGACCACCACACTGACCGCGAGTCCGCTTACCGCCAGCGACCGGTGTGACCGTTGCGGCGCCCAGGCGTACGTGCGGGTAACGCTGGTCTCCGGTTCGGAGTTGTTGTTCTGCGCCCACCACGCGCGGGAGTACCAGCCGCGGCTGCGCGAGCTCGAGGCGAGAATCGAAGACGAGACCGTTCGGCTGGAGGACACTCCGGCAGTCGCGTCGCTCGACGAACGTTGATCGCATAGCGGGAAGGCCCACCCCGGTTCGGGGTGGGCCTCGTTTCATTAGCCAGGGCGCATCAGTGAGCTTGTCCGAATCCGCTACGTCGGGCGAGCACGATGGCTTGGGAGCGGTCGCCGGCATTGATCTTGGCGAGGACGTTGGAGACATGGTTACGGACCGTCTTCGAGGTCAGCACCAGCTCGCGAGCTATTGCCGGGTTGTCGAGTCCGCGAGCCACCAACTCGAGTATGTCCAGCTCACGCCTGCTCAACTGCGGGAAGGGCGACGCTTTCACCTCGCCTCTCAGTTGCGCGAGGTCAGCGATGGCTCGTGCCACGCCAGGGTCGAGCACGACGTCGCCCGCCATGACAGAGCGGATCACGTGTTCCACCCGGCTCGGATCGGCACCCTTGACGATGTAGCCGCGGGCGCCGTCGCGCACCGCGGCAATTGTGGCGACGTGATCCTCCGACATCGTGAGGACGACGACCTTCACGTTCGGATGATCTCGTGCGATCCAGCGGTTGACGTCCAGGCCGGAGCCGTCCGGAAGATGCAGGTCGAGCAGCACGATGTCGGGCTCGTTACCTGAGACGAGCTCGGCGACTTCTCCTGCCGTCGACGCTTCGCCGATGATGTCGATGCCGTCCATCTCACGCAGCGAGGTCGCGAGACCCAACCTGAAGATCGGGTGGTCGTCCACCACGATCACCCGTATCGACATCACCCGACCGCCACGGGAAAGCTCGCATGTACCCGGGTGCCGTGCGGCTCGACCGACGTGATGGCGAGCGTCCCACCCAGTTGCACGGCCCGCTCGCGCATCGTGGCGAGGCCGACGCCCGGCGGATGGGCAGATGCGATGCCGATGCCGTCGTCGCGCACGTCGAGTTCGACCCGTTCGGCGACGGCCAGGCACAAGAAACACGAGCGGGCACTCGCGTGGCGCACCACGTTCGTCAACGCCTCGGTGGCAATTCGATAGATCGCGATCTCGACGGCGGCGGGCAGCCCTGGCTCGGGCTGGGGCAAGTCGAGGTCGATGTCAATCACGCCTTCGAAGTTCCGGGCGAACTCCGCGAGCGCGGCAGCGAGGCCTTGGTCGTCCAGCGCGGTCGGCAGTAGGTCACGGACGATGCGCTTGACGTCGCCGACGGTCCGGTCGACCTCGTCGGCCAGCTGGGCCAGCAAAGTCACGTCATACGCATCGGAACTGCCCCGGCGCAACCGCCGAACCACCGTGTGCAGCGCCATCGAAACACCGGTCAATGTCGGACCGACCCCGTCGTGCAGGTCGCGGCGCAGTCGACGACGCTCCTCTTCCTGAGCCGTGACGACCGCGAGCCGAGACCGTCGTAGGTCGCTGGTGAGGCGCACCAGGCCCACCGCGAGAGTCACATGCGGGACGACGTCGGCGAGAACGTCGCGGTCGCGACCTCCCAAAGCCGATCCGCGGCAGCCGACGACCAGCCGTCCGAGGATCTGATCGCCGGTCGAGAGGGAAAGATCCGCGTCGCCGTCGACAGGTTCGCCGTGCTCGGCCACCCTGGACCAGCTGCCGGAGGTCAGCAGGTCGATTGCCACGTGATCCAGGCGCAAGGCTTCGGCAATGGTGTCGGCGAGCGATCCGAGCAGGCGCTCGTCGACGTCTGTTGCCGTCGCGACCTGCTGGGCGACAAGTTGCCGGACAACCGCCAGCGGGTCTCCTCGCTTGCCGTACACGAGATCGTCCACGAAATGACGAAGCCGCGATCGGGCCGGCTCGAGGGCAACGGCCAGCCCGCCGGTGACACCGACCAGCAGCCAGGCCGGGCCGTCGGAGCCGAGCACCGACCCGAATCCGGCGACGAGCGCCGTGTAGAGCAACGCGATCGCGCTGGCGAGGATCGCCCATACGAGAAATCGGTGTGACACGGTGGCACGTGCGACAGGGTCGTCGCGGATCTCGGCGACGAAAGCTCCCACGGCGAGGAGCGGCACAGTCGATAGCAGCAATAGCGGCGCCGCGACGTGCGCGCCGGCCAGGTCACCTACGCCGTCGAAGACAGCGGCTGTCGCACCGACGCCGGCTGCGAGCACGCCTAATGCGAGCCATCTGGTGAGCCGGTCTTCGGCTGCGTTCTCTCGGGGCCACGGCAGCAGAAACGGAACCACCGCCGCGAGGAGAAGCAGGCCAGTGATCTCGACGGCACGCCCACCGCCGAGCGTGGACGCGGGACCGTCCATCGCGTGCCACTCGGACAGAATCGCGGCACCGAGTTGCGATGCACCGACGGATACGAAAACGAGCCCCAGCGCGAGCCGGCGCCTTGTCAGGATCGCGGCGCCGACCGGTAGGTAGCACAGCCCGAGGGCGACCTCGACCGTCAGCCACCAGTTGCGACCCTCCGGTTCGAGTTCAACGTCGATGCGCAGCGCGAGGACGGTCGCGGCGGCCGCGGCAGCTGCGATGGCAGCGCCCAGCACGACCGGTCGCGTCCGTTGACCTGCGGTCCCCGGTGTCACCGGCACATCTTCCCCCGCGGGCGAGCCCCAACGGCACGGGTCAGCGTCCCAATTCGCGCCCAAGTCGGTGTTGGGACGTCGGGCTGCTGCGGCCGGGACGCCGGGCGGCGCAATCTCGTGCCGACCAGCACACCAACCGAGGGAGGACGCGATGAAGATCAGCTACGTCATGGGCGCAGCGGCGACAGCGGCCATGGCGATCAGCATGCTTCCGGGAGGCGCAGCAGCCGAAACGCAGAGGGCGCCCCACGTCACGCTGGTGGGTCGGGCGGTGTTGCCTGTCCAGACGTACGCACCAGGTCCCGTCTCGGGGACGCTGCTGCCAGCAGGCGTCGTCAACGGAATCAGCTTCCCGCTGCCGTCGCAGCCCGTTCAGGGCTTCTCGTCGATGGTCGACGGACGCTCGCCGGGCGAATACCTGGCCATGCCGGACAACGGCTACGGCGCCAAGGCGACATCGAAGGACTTCCTCATCCGGGCCTACTACATCCGCCCGGACTTCAAGACAGCGAACGGCGGGTCCGGCTCAGTGGCGGTAGGGGATTTCATCTCCTTCCGGGATCCGAACAACCTGATTGGCTTCCCGATCGTCAACGCGGCAACCACCGAACGGCTCCTGACCGGCGGTGACATCGATCCGGAGTCGCTGGATCGTGCCGCCAACGGCGACTTGTGGGTCGGTGACGAGTTCGGGCCGTGGATCCTGCACTTCGACGCAAACGGCGTCCTGCTGGATCGGCCCTTCGAGATCCCGGGCGTCCGGTCGCCGAACAATCCGTGGCTCAACGGCGCGCCGGCCAGCCACCCGAACAGTCGCGGCTTCGAAGCCATGGCAATGACGCCTGACGGCAGATATCTCTATGCGGCCCTCGAAGGCGCCACCGTCGCCGACCCGGACCAGAACCGACGGCACGTGTACGAGTTCAGCATCGGGGACGAGTCCCTGACCGGGCGAACCTGGGAATACCGAACCAGTCAGCCGGCCTACATGGTGTCGGACATGGCCGCTCTCGACGAACACCGCTTGGTGCTCATCGAGCGTGACGGGGGGCTCGGCGCGACAGCGCTGTTCCGCAAGGTCAATCTCGTCGACCTGCGCCAGGTCGACCAGAACGGGTTCCTCGTCTCAGACGGCGTGGTCGACCTGACCGCGATTCCTGACCCCGACCTCGTCTCGCTGCCGGCGATTCACCCGGGCGACATCGGTCTCGGCAATCCCTTCTCAGTGGTCTGCGAGTCCGTCGAGACGGTCCACCCGATCCTGGGCGACCGCCTGCTCATCGCCTGTGACAACAACTTCCCCAACAAGGGGCGCAACCCGAACCTGGCCGACGACAACGAGTTCATCGTCGTCAAGGTCGACGGACTGCTGGCGACCCAATGATGTGAGCCGCCCGAGCAACAGGAGTTCGCGTGAGCCAGTACCTCGGCTCGCACGAACTCCTGTTGTCGTTGCAGCAGCGCGGAAGTCAGTCCAGGTAGTCGCGCAGAACCTGCGACCGCGACGGGTGGCGCAGCTTGGACATCGTCTTCGACTCGATCTGCCGGATGCGCTCACGTGTCACCCCGTAGACCTGGCCGATCTCGTCCAGGGTGCGCGGCTGGCCGTCGGTCAGGCCGAAGCGCAGCTTGACGACACCGGCCTCGCGCTCGGACAGCGTCTGTAGCACCGACTGCAGCTGGTCTTGCAGCAACGTGAACGAGACGGCGTCGACGGCCACGACCGCCTCGGAGTCCTCGATGAAGTCGCCGAGCTGGCTGTCGCCCTCGTCGCCGATCGTCTGGTCGAGGCTGATCGGCTCACGGGCGTACTGCTGGATCTCGAGCACCTTGTCGGGCGTGATGTCCATTTCTTTGGCGAGCTCTTCGGGGGTCGGCTCGCGGCCGAGATCCTGTAGTAGCTCGCGCTGGATGCGGCCCAGCTTGTTGATCACCTCGACCATGTGCACCGGGATCCGGATGGTGCGCGCCTGGTCGGCCATCGCGCGGGTGATCGCCTGGCGGATCCACCAGGTGGCGTACGTCGAGAACTTGTAGCCCTTGGTGTAGTCGAACTTCTCGACGGCGCGGATCAGGCCAAGGTTGCCTTCCTGGATGAGATCGAGGAACGCCATGCCGCGGCCGGTGTAGCGCTTGGCGAGCGAGACGACCAGGCGCAGGTTCGCCTCGAGCAGGTGGTTCTTCGCGCGCTCGCCGTCGCGGACGATCCAGCGCAAATCGCGTCGCATCTGGGTGGTGAGCTTCTCGGTCGTATCTTCGGCCTGGCGCAGCCGCTCGGCGCCGTACAAGCCGGCCTCGATGCGCTTGGCGAGATCGACCTCCTCCTCGGCGTTGAGCAGGGCAACCTTGCCGATCTGCTTGAGGTAGGCACGCACCGAGTCCGCGGACGCGGTCATCTCGGCGTCCTTGCGTGCCTGGCGCAGCGCCTCGGACTCCTCCTCGTCGTCCCAGGTGAACTCGGCGGCCTCCTCGTCGACGGCGTCGGCGCCCGGCTCGACGAGGGCCTCGGCCTCCGGTTCCTCCGCCCCTACGGCGACGGCGGCCGGGTCGTCGACGGCGGCGGCAGCGACCGGAGCTTCAGATTTCGCCTTCTTGGCCGGAGCCTTCGCGGCTGCGCTCTTCGCGGCGGCCTTCGGCGCACTCTTCGTGCCTGTGGCCTTGACTGCCGCGACCTTCGCGGCCGTCTTGGCGGCCGCCCTGCCGACCGGCGCGGTCACGCGTTTGGCCGTCGTCGCCGCTGCGGCGACTGCCTTGCGAGGCGAATCTGCAGCGACTGTTGCGTCAGAGGATTGGTTATTGCTGCTCGTGCCCACAAACGCCCTTTCACCAGATGCGCGGGAGGAAGATCCTCGCGCCGGAATCGATCCGCCAATGCGGACGGAAGAGGCGGGTCAGCTCGCCGTCTGTTGTTTGCCTCAAGACTCGAGTCCAGTACGTGCGCAGTGACCTGCCCCATATTGTAGCCGCGCCCGCGCACCTGTGTTTGCGGCAGCGCCGAAGAGCGAACAATGCGACGGCATCAGCTCGCCGAGGTGTTGAGACGAAGCGTCGGGCGGGTCCTGGTGAGTCCGGCGGGTCCGCAGCCGCGCGTGCGCAGGGCAAGCCGATCGCTCCTGCAGCGCGATCGGGAGACGAAGCGTTGGGCGGGTCCTGGCGAGTCCGGCGGCTCCGCAGCCGCGCGTGCCCAGGGCAAGCCGATCGCTCCTGCAGCGCGATCAGATCGCTCTACTGGCCGCGGCGCTCGGCTGCGGCCATTGCCGCGCCGACGATTCCCGCGTTGTTGAGCAGCTGGGCCGGCTTGATCGGGGTCTGCAGTTGGAGAAGCGGCACCCACTTGCTGGAGTCCTTGCTCACGCCGCCGCCGACGACGAACAGGTCCGGGGTGAACAGCTTCTCGACGTGCGACATGTAGTGCTCGACCCGCTTGGCCCATTTGCGGTAGGACATCTTGTTGCGGTCACGCACCGACGCCGCCGCTCGGGTCTCGGCGTCGTAGCCGTCGAGTTCGAGATGGCCCAGCTCGGTGTTGGGCACGAGCTTGCCGTCGACCAGCAGCGCGCTGCCAATGCCCGTGCCGAACGTCAGCAGGATGACCACGCCGGCGACGTCGCGAGCAGCACCGAAGCGAGCCTCCGCGATGCCTGCCGCGTCGGCGTCGTTGAGCACGATGACCTCGGTGCCGGTGGCCTTGGTGAACACCGCGTCGACGTCGGTGCCGATCCAGCTGTGGTCGACGTTCGCGGCGGATTTCGCCACGCCATGCTGGATGACTGCCGGGAAGGTCGCACCCACGACGCCCTGCCACTCGGCGTGCTTCACCAGCTGCGCCACGACCTCGGCGACCGAGTCGGGGGTCGAAGGTTGCGGCGTCGCGGTACGGATCCGCGCGGTGGCCAACTCGCCGGTTCCGGTGTGCACGATCGCGCCCTTGATGCCGGATCCGCCGATGTCGATGCCGTACGCCTGATCAGGTCGCTCGCCCACCTGTGCCACCAATCACGTTCGCTTCGGCCCGTACCCTATCGCCGCGGGTGTGGTGCGATATGTCGGTGGAGCGCATTCCGCCCGCGGGCGCACTGTCGGATATGGCGGTCGAGATAGCGACCGGCGCCGGGAAACTGATCCGGACGCAGCGCCATAAACGGTTCGCCGTCGATACGAAGTCGACGCCGACCGACATGGTCACCGACGTCGACCGGCGCGCAGAGGCGTACATCCTCGAGCAGCTCTCGACGCGGCGTCCGGACGACGCGGTCCTCGGCGAGGAGGGCGGCGGGCACGCCGGCGGCAGTGGCGTTCGCTGGCTGGTCGACCCGATCGACGGCACCGTGAATTTCGTCCTCGACCTGCCGCAGTACGCCGTGTCGATCGCGGCCGAGGTCGACGGGCAGGTCCTAGCCGCCTGCGTGCACAACCCCGTATCGGGCGAGGTCTTCCGCGCAGCGCTCGGCAGCGGGGCGTTCGTCGGCGACGAGCGTCTAGCCGGCCCGCGCGACATCTCGCTCGACCGCGCGGTCGTCGGCACCGGCTTCGCATACGACGGCGGGGTCCGTGCCCGGCAGGGGGCAGTCGTGGCGCAGCTACTGCCGCGAATCGCCGACATCCGGCGCGCCGGCTCGGCCGCGCTCGACCTCTGCGCCACGGCGGCGGGGCGCCTCGACGCCTACTTCGAGGTCGGGCTCAATCCATGGGACTGGTCGGCCGGAGTGTTGATCGCCAGCGAAGCAGGTTGCGCTGTCACCGGGCTGCGCGGACGAGCCCCCACCAGCAGAATGACCGCGGTCGCGGGAGCGCACGTCGCCACGGACTTCTTCAGCCTGCTCGAAGAACTCGGCGCCGACCGGGTGACGTAGCGGCGGGCTCAGCAGCCTGACGCCGCTGGCGTCGGCGTCACCGCGAGCGGCTTGGCCTTGGCCGGAAGCTGTTTGACGTGCTGGTCGGCCATCGTCTTCTTGGCTTGCGTGGAGGTCGCCACGGACTTGAATTTCGCGCCCAGCGAGATCTCGACGTCGCTGTCGCTGCTCTGCCTGGCAACGAGCGTTGCGCCGGGCAGGTAGAAAGACAGCAGCTTGGCCGCCGCGCCGCCCTTACTGCCGTAGCGGATCTCGGCCACGCCCGTGACGAGGTTGGGGTCGTTGCCGACGTCGGCGATCTTGAAGCCGTCGTGGCCGAGCGTACTTGCGACATTTCGCGCAAGGTTGTTGCGATCGGTCGAGTTGAGCACGTGCACCGTCACGGCGCTGGACGCCGGCACGACAGTGGCCGACGGGGTCGGACAGGTGTGCTGCGCCTCGTGGTGGCCGCTGTCGGCGCGGTGGATCACCCGCCACCACACGAGCGCAGTGAGCAGCGACAATGCGAGCAGGAAGGCCAACGCGGGCAACGGTCGCCGCGCGGATGGCCGGTCCATCGTCAGCTCTCCCGGATCCTGAGATATGGCGTGCGGGCGAGCACCTTGCGGCCTCGTCCGGTGCGACAGATGTGAACCGAAAGCGTATCCCGTCAGGGAAGTGGGAATGAGTAGGCGTGCCTAGCCGTTGCGCGGACGGTCAAACGCGGTACCGTTCCGCGCGCCGGCTGTAGTCGGGGTTGCGGGCCGGGAAGTGGGCAATGAAATGGGAGGGCTGTCGGGCACAAATCCGATCGCCCGAACGTTGCACCCCGCGCCAGCAGAGAAGCTGGCACCACAGCGGCTGAGCATGAGCTGTGATCGACACAAATGCGCAGACCTTAATGAGCACAATCCAGCGGCGAGCCGATCGAGGAGTTGAAGGCCGATGGCCACCGATTACGATGCCCCGCGACGTGGAGACGTCGACGAGCTGAGCGAAGACTCGCTCGAAGAACTGAAGGCGCGCCGGGCAGAGGCGCAGTCCGGAACCATAGACATCGACGAGACCGAGCTGAACGAGTCGCTCGAACTGCCGGGGGCCGATCTGTCCAACCTGTCCGGCGAAGAGCTGACCGTACGGGTACTGCCCAAGCAGGACGACGAGTTCACCTGCTCGCGATGCTTCCTGGTGCATCACCGCAGCCGCCTGGCGCGCGAGCGCAACGGGCAGTACCTCTGCCGCGACTGCGCATAGGAGCGAGCCGGGCGACCGACGAGGTCAAGAGCGGCGCGGTCAGACAACGGCGCGGGTCGACTGCGGCGCGGTCAGAGAGCCGCGCGCAGCGTGATGCCGCCGTCGAGCACCATAGTCTGACCGGTGATCCAGTCCGCGTCGGCCGAGGCGAGGAACGCCACGGCCGACGCGACGTCTTCTGGCTCGCCGAGCCGGCCGAGTGGATACCTGCTCGCCGCCTCGGCCTCGTGCCCCTCGTACAGCGCGGCGGCGAAACGGGTCTTGACGACGGCGGGCGCCACGGCGTTGACCCGAATCCTCGGAGCGAGTTCCGCCGCGAGCTGCGTGGTCAGCCCGATCAGCGCGGACTTGCTCACCCCGTAGTAGCCGATCCCGGGTGAGGGGTGCAGGCCGGCGATCGATGCGATATTGACCACAGCGCCGGCTTGGTCCCGGCCGAGTCCGTGCGCGAGCGCCTGCCGGACCCATGACAGCGCGGAGAGCACATTGACGTCCATGATCTTGCGGGCCGCCGACTCGTCGAGTTCGATCAGCGGGCCGAACGACGGGTTGATCCCGGTGTTGTTGACCAGGACGTCCAGCCGGCCGAACGTGCGCACGGCGGTCGAGACGGCCTGCGCCTGATGCTCGGGGTCATCACCCCGCCCGGCGACCGCGACGGCATGCTCCGGACCGCCCAGAGCGTCGACGGCCGCGGCAAGCCCGTCCGGCTTGCGCGCGGTGACGACGACGCGGGCGCCCTCGTCCACGAGACGCTGCGCGGTCGCGAGCCCGATTCCGCGGCTCGCACCGGTGAGCAAAGCGACCTGTCCCTCGAAGCGGCGTCCCCGCGTTCGCGTCACCGGCGCAGGTTATCGGCCCTGCTCATCGGCTGCGGTCCAGGGCGGCGCGAACGCGGTCCGGATGGCGGGTGCTGACCAGCCAGTACGGCGTCGGATCGTCCGGATCGTCGAGCCACAGCTGGACGCCGGGCCCGATCCACGGGCGGATCGAGACGAACGCCCTCGGGTCGCCCTCGCGCCCGACGACCCGGCGAAGCGTCACCGCGTCCAGGGCGACCGACCCGCTGACGTAACGCAGCGGCAGGTGAGCCCCGCGGACGTACAGCTCCCCCCCGGCGATCTTGAGCTCGGCCCGTCCGAACGACCAGACGATCGCGACGGCGAGCGGGAGCAACACGCCGAACGGTATCCAGTCGGTGAGCGGCAGACCCACGACATGGAACTCGCCGGCGAGCAGCGCGGCGACGACCAGCGCGATCGGATACCACCACCACGGCGTGCGCAGCCGTTCTCGGTAGGTCACCTCGCCCGGGTCGGATCGGCCGGCCGAGCGGGATGCGTGCTCAGCGTCGGCGCTCATGCGCGCAAGGGTAACCTTGCCCGCCGTGACCACCGGCGAGTCCACTGCGCATCGTCTGCGCGTTCAGGTTCATCGCCTCGATCCGTCAGTTCCGCTGCCGTCATACGCGATGCCGGGCGACGCGGGCGCCGACATCGTGACCACCGTCGACGCGGTACTCGCGCCCGGCCAGCGCGCGGTCCTGCCGACTGGCCTGGCCATCGCGTTGCCGGACGGGTACGCGGCCTTCGTCCATCCGCGGTCGGGCCTGGCTGCGCGCACCGGCCTGTCGCTTGTCAACGCACCGGGGACGATCGACGCCGGCTATCGCGGCGAGATCAAGATCATCGTCGTCAACCACGACCGCACGACGCCGGTAGTGCTTCGGCGGGGCGATCGCGTTGCGCAGCTGGTGATCCAACGGGTCGAGGCGGGCGAGTTCGTCGAGGTCGACGAGCTGCCGGCCTCCACGCGAGGCGCGGGAGGGCACGGCTCGACGGGCGGCGCCGCGGCGCTGGCCGAGAGCGGCCGCGAAGCTGAGGGAGGATCCTGATGGCGTTGCGGCGCCGGCAGAAGCGTACCGAGCAGTCCAAGATCGATGCCACGCCACCGTGGGAGATACGTCATCGCGACGAGCCCGAGCCGACCAGCGGGCCCTACGACGAACTCGACGCTCCCGATGACGGCCTGACGCGCGTCGACCTGGGCGCGCTGCGCGTGCCGGTCCGCCCCGGCATGGAGATGCGGCTGGACATGAACGAGGCGCAGCAGGTCATTGGGGTCACGCTGGTCAACCGGGACGGCCAGATGCAGCTCGGCGCGTTCGCCGCCCCGCGCAACGAGGGCATCTGGGACGACGTCCGCGCCGAGATCCGCCAGTCGCTCGCCGGCCAGCAGGGTTCGGCCAAGGACCGCACTGGTGGCCCGTTCGGTCCGGAGCTGGTCGGCACGGTCAAGTCCGAAGGCAGCACGTCGCCGGTCCGGTTCCTCGGCGTGGACGGGCCGAGGTGGTTCGTGCGGGCGATGCTGCTCGGCGCGGCCGCTGTCGAGCCGTCCAAGGCCAAGGCGTTCGAGGACGTGTTCCGCAATACGGTGGTCGTCCGGGGCCGCGAGCCGTTGCCGGTTCGCGAGCCGGTGCCGTTGCAGTTGCCGAAGGAGGCAGCTGCCCAGCTCGAGCAGGCCCAGCAGGCCGACGAGACCGAGGCTCCGCAATAGCCGATGTGCCGTGCCGTCGGGCTAGTCTTGGCAGCGTGAGTGCGCGCCCGTCATTCCTTCGTCGGCTCACCGCCGACGCCCAAGCACTCGACGCCGTCGACCTGCAGTCAGACGTCGAGCGTTGCGCCGCGATGCCGCTGAAGATGCTGAAGCGCGGCGAGGTCGCGACGGTCACCGGACGGCTGCGCGCCGTCTGCTACACCCCGCGCGAAACCGTCCCGACCCTGGAGGCCGAACTGTTCGACGGCTCGGCGGCAATCGACCTGGTCTGGCTCGGACGCCGGCGGATCACCGGCATCGAGCCGGGCCGCTGGGTGATGGCCAGGGGTCGCGTCGGCGTCCACGAAGGCCGCCTGGCGATCTACAACCCGTGGTACGAGCTGAGAGTGCCGGTGTGAACGAGAGCCCGACCGGCCCGTCTCAGGACGTCGACGAGCGCGGGGGAGTGCGCGAGGTCTATCGCCAGCAACTCCTCGACAGCATAGGTGGATGGTCGGGCACCGTCATCACGGCGATCCCGCCCGTCGTCTTCGTCGTGGTCAATGCCGTGTCGACGCTCAAGTGGGCCATCGCCGCGGCGGTGGGCTCGGCCGTGCTGCTCGCCGGGTATCGCGTGGCCCGGCGCCAGCCGGTACAGCAGGCGCTCACCGGCCTGTTCGGTGTTGTTATCGCTTCGGCCATCGCGGCGCGTACCGGCCAGGCGAAGGGTTACTTCCTGCTCGGCATCTGGAGCAGCTTCGTCTATGCGGGCGCCTTCGCCGTGTCGCTCGTGGTTCGGCGCCCGGTCATTGGATTGATCTGGGAATTTCTCGACCCGACGCCGGGCGACGACGACACGCCCTGGTACCGGCGCGGCGTCCTGCTCTACGCCTACGCGCTCGCCACGATCGCCGCCGGGCTGGTGTTCCTCGCCCGCGGCGTCGTGCAACTGGCGCTGTTCAAGCACGACGCGACGGGCTGGCTGGCCGTGGCCCGGATCGCGATGGGTTACCCGCTCTACATCGCCGCGATCGGCTTCGCGTTCTGGATCGTCCGCCGGGCGCGACACCGCCTCGGCGTCGGCGAGGCGTCCGTGCGCGAAGCGTCCGCCGAGCAGGCCGGGTAGCCGGGCCTCAAGCGGCGCAGACGGACTCCAGGATCGCCGGCTCCGTCTCCGGCAGCGCGACGAACAGCAGCTCGTCGCCGGGCTCGAGCGGCTCGTCCGGCGTCGGCGTGATCACCCGTGCACCGCGCACGATCGCGACGAGTGCTGCGTCTCGGGGAAGCGCCAAGTCGCGCACCGGCGTACCGATGCACGGGGCGCCGTCGGGCAACGTGACCTCGATCAGGTTCGCCTGACCCTGGCGCAGGCTGAACAGCCGCACGATGTCGCCGACCTCGACGGCCTCCTCGACGAGGGCGGCGAGCACTCGCGGCGTCGAGACGGCCACGTCCACGCCCCACGCCTCGGTGAACAGCCATTCGTTGGCGGGATGGTTTATCCGCGCCACGACCCGTCGCACGGAGAACTCGGTCTTGGCGAGCAGCGACACGACGAGGTTGACCTTGTCGTCGCCGGTCGCGCCGACGACGACGTCGTACTCCTCCAGCTTGGCGTTCTCGAGGTTCTCGACCTCGCAGGCGTCGCCAAGCAGCCAGTCAGCTCCCGGAATCCGCTTCGGATCGACCTTGCCGGGCTCCTTGTCGATCAGCAGCACCTGGTGCCCGTTGTCGACGAGCTCGCGGGCGATCGAGCGTCCCACGGCACCGGCACCGGCGATCGCGACTCTCATGCGTGTGCTCCTTCCGGTGCGCGTTCGGCAACTTCTCGCAGTACCGGAGCGTGCGCGTCGTTGACCAGCACGTGCAGTGCGTCGCCGTCCTGAACCATGGTCGAGGACGTCGGCAGCTCGCCGATGCCGAATCGGGTCACCAGCGCGACGCGGCTACCGGTGGCCGCCTCGAAGTCCGTGAGCAGGTGACCGATCCATCCCTCGTGCGGGCTGACGTGGACGAGCGCCACGGCCCCCGACGGATCGCGCCATACCTCGTCGGTCGCCTCGCCTAGCACAGCCTTGAGCAGCCGGTTCGCGGTCCACGGGACGGTGGCGACGGTCGGGATGCCGAGCCGCTCGTACACTTCGGCGCGTTTGGGGTCGTAGATGCGCGCGATGACTTTCTGCACGCCGAACGTCTCGCGGGCGAGGCGGGCAGAGATGATGTTCGAATTGTCGCCGTAGCTCACAGCCGCGAACGCGTCTGCCTGCTCGATGTCGGCCGCCACGAGCGTGTCGCGGTCGAAGCCGAGGCCGGTGATCTGGCGGCCGCGGAAGTGCTCGCCGAGCCGGCGGAACGCATCGGGATTCATGTCGATGACCGCGACGCTGTGCTCTCGGCGTTCGAGCTCGTGGGCCAGCGTCGAGCCGACGCGCCCGCATCCCATGATGACGATGTGCACGAGCGGCACATCTCCTTCCGCACACGCCAGACGCCGTCGGAGAAAGCGTCACCCTGGCGTAACGACGCTACACAACGCGGGTGCCGGGTACGACCTGGCGGGCGCGAGCGGGCCACGAACCGCAGGGCATGGACGCTTCGCGCCGAACGCGCCGTATGGTGCTGCGGTGAGCATCGTGACCCGCGTTGCCAAGCGACTCATCATCGGCAGCCCGGTGCGGTCGGACCGGATGGGTCACTCCCTGCTCCCGAAGCGGCTCGCCCTGCCGATCTTCGCGAGCGACCCGTTGTCCAGCGTCGCCTATGCGACACAGGAGATCCTGCTCGTGCTGACGGTGGGCGGCACGGCCTTCCTGTACCTCGCTCCGTGGATCGCGGCCGCGGTCATCGTGTTGATGGTCGCCGTCGTCGCGTCCTACCGGCAACTCGTCCGCGCGTACCCGACCGGCGGCGGCGACTACGAGGTGGCGAGCAAGAACCTGGGCCGGTCGGCCGGCGTGGTGGTGGCCAGCGCGCTGCTCGTCGACTACGTCATGACCGTCGCGGTGTCGGTGTCGTCGGGCGTCGACAACATCATCTCCGCGGCGCCGTCGCTGCATCACCATCGCGTGGCGATGGCGCTGATCTTCACCGTGCTGCTCGCCGCGGTGAACTTGCGCGGGCTGCGCGAGGCAGGTCTCGCGTTCGCGGCGCCGACCTACCTGTTCGCGACCGGCGTGTTCGTGATGATCGCGACCGGGCTGTTCCGGGCGATCGCCGGCGACAGGCCGGTCGCCGAGAGCGCGCACTACGTCCCGCACGTGCATTCGGGTTACGGCTCGCTCGGCCTGCTGGCGCTGTGCTTCCTGACGCTGCGCGCATTCTCGTCGGGCTGCACCGCGCTGACCGGCGTCGAGGCGATCGCCAACGGGGTGCCGGCGTTCAAGCCGCCGAAGGCGCGCAATGCCCAGCGGACGCTCGTGATCATGGGCGCGATGGCGACGTCGATGTTCGCGGGCGTTACCGCTCTGGCGCTGATCACGAAGGTCCGGATCACTGCGAACGCCTGCGACCTGGGCGGGTTCACCGACTGCGAGCACCGCCCGCAGCGCACCGTGATCGCCCAGGTGGCGTCCGCGGTGTTCGGCGGGCCGCACTCGGTGGGCTTCTTCTACCTGCAGGCCGCGACCGCTCTCATCCTCGTGCTGGCAGCCAACACGGCGTTCAACGGGTTCCCGCTGCTCGGCGCGATCCTGGCCCAGGACAAGAACCTGCCCCGGCAGCTGTACACGAGAGGCGATCGACTCTCCTACAGCAACGGCATCGTCGCCCTGGCGCTGGTGGCCGGCTTGTTGATCTACCTGTTCAAGGCAGACGTCACGCGCCTGATCCAGCTCTACATCCTCGGCGTGTTCACGTCGTTCACGCTCGGACAGTCGGGCATGGTGCGGCACTGGAATCGCGCGCTGCGCACCGAACGCGATCCTGCTGAGCGACGGCGGATGATCCGCTCGCGCGCGATCAACGCGTTCGGCGCGAGCTTCACCGGATTGGTCCTGGTGATCGTGGTGGCCACCAAGTTCACCAAGGGCGCTTACCTGGTGATCATCGCGATGCCGATCCTGTACGGGCTCATGCGCGCCATCAACCGGCACTACACACACGTCGGGCGCGAGCTCGAGCCCGAGGGCAGCGGCTTGATGCTCCCGGCGCGCAACCACGTCGTCGTGCTGGTCTCGAAGGTGCACAAGCCGACGCTGCGCGCGCTCGCCTACGCGCGGGCGACGCGTCCGGACACACTGACTGCGCTGACCGTCAACGTCGACGACGCGGAGACACGCAACCTGCTCGCCGAATGGGAGAAGCGCAATCTGCCGGTGCGGCTGACCGTGCTCGAGTCGCCGTTCCGCGAGGTGACCAATCCGATCGTCGAGTACATCCGCACGCTGCGCCGCGACCGGCCGGGCGACGTCGTGAGCGTGTTCATTCCCGAGTACGTGGTCGGCCACTGGTGGGAGCACCTGCTGCACAACCAGTCGGCGCTGCGCTTGAAGACCCGGCTGCTCTTCCAGCCGGGCGTCATGGTGACGAGCGTGCCCTGGCAGCTCGCGTCTTCGCAGTTGAGCGCGGACGCCGAGCCTCCCGCCGGGGCGCCCGTCCGCGAGCGCCCGCCCGACACCGGCGGCGACGAGGGCGCTCCGCGGGTTGAAGCCGGGCAGGGTGTCTGAGTCGCTGGTCGGCGAGGTGCTCGACCTGCGCGTCGGCCCGCCCGCGCACGGCGGCCACTGCGTCGCGCGGATCGGCGACGCGCCGCACGGGCGGGTCGTCTTCGTCCGGCACGCCCTACCCGGCGAGCGCGTGCGGGCACGGGTTACCGAGGACGCCGGCGGGGCCTTCTGCCGGGCGGACGCCATCGACGTGCTCGAGCCGTCGCCTGATCGGGTCACGCCGCCGTGCCCGCATGCCGGCGCGGGACGCTGCGGCGGCTGCGACTGGCAGCACGCGTCGGATTCGGCGCAGCGCGCGCTGAAGGCCGCCGTGGTGCGCGAGCAGTTGCTACGGCTGGCCGGCCTGGACGTAGCGGTCGAGGTCGAGCCGCTGCCCGGCGGCCTGCTCGGCTGGCGCACGCGCACCGTGTATTCGATCGACGGCGACGGACGGGTCGGTCTGCGGCGGCATCGGTCGCACGACGTCGAGCGACTGTCGGCGTGCCCGCTCGGTGCGGCCGGGGTCGGCGACGCACCCGCGCTGCAGCGGCTGTGGCCCGGGCTGACCGGCGTCGAGCTGGCCCGCGGGGACGACGGCGCCGTGACCGTGCTCGCGCACAGGCCGGGTCCAGGGCGGCAGGCGCGCGGACGGCGGCCACCTGACCGGGTCGAGGTGCTGGACGGTCCGGACCGGCTGCGGCACACCGTCGGCGGGCGCACGTTCGAGCTCGAGGCGGCCGGCTTCTGGCAGGCGCATCCGCAGGCCGCCGACACGTTCAGTGCGGCGCTGCTCGACCAGCTGCGACCGCAACCCGGCGAAACTGCCCTGGACCTGTACGCGGGCGCCGGATTGTTCACGGCCCTGCTGGGCGAGGCGGTCCGGTCGCACGGACGCGTGGTCGGCGTCGAGTCGTCGCGGTCGGCCGTCGCCGACGCCGCGGGCAACCTCGCTGACCTGCCGCATGCCGAGGTGCGGTACGGCCGCGTCACCGGCGACCTCGTCGGCGACCTGGACGTGGCTCCGGACGTCGTCGTCCTGGACCCGCCCCGGGCCGGAGCGGGGCCGGACGTCATGGCGGCGATCCTGGCTCACCGTCCGCGTGCGATCGGCTACGTGGCGTGCGACCCGGCGGCGCTTGGCCGCGACATTCGGGTGGCTGTCGACCTGAATTGGCGCCTTGCCGGGCTGCGTGCATTCGATGCTTTCCCGATGACACATCACGTTGAATGCGTTGCGTTGCTGGTGCCCGGAACCGAAACCCAACCAACACGCGCGATGGGCGCCACGGCAACGTCGGACCAGTAAGCTCTGCCGCTATGAGTCGCGTCCTTCCTCGCATCGGCTCCCCATCGGATCTTCGCGCGCTCTCGCACGACGAGCTGGTGTTGCTGTCGGCCGAGATACGCGACCTGCTGGTGCAGACGGTCTCGCGAACGAGCGGGCACATCGGCCCCAACCTGGGCGCCGTCGAGTTGACCATCGCGCTGCACCGGGTGTTCGACTCACCGGCCGAGCCGATCCTGTTCGACGTAGGCCATCAGGCTTACGTGCACAAGATTCTCACCGGACGCGCGGACGCCATGCCGACGCTGCGCCAGACCGGCGGGATCTCCGGGTACCCGAGCCGCGCCGAGAGCCACCACGACTGGATCGAGAACTCCCACGCGTCCACCGCGCTGTCCTACGCAGACGGCCTGGCAAAGGCGTTCGCGGTACGCGGCGAGCGCCGCCCGGTGATTGCCGTCGTCGGCGACGGTGCCCTGACCGGCGGCATGTGCTGGGAGGCGCTGAACAACATCGCGGCGTCCGACCGCCCGGTGATCGTCGTCGTCAACGACAACGGGCGCTCCTACGCGCCGACCATCGGCGGGCTCGCCGAGCACCTGTCCGGCCTGCGGCTGCGGCCGGGCTACGAGAAGATGCTCGGCACCATCAAGCACGGCCTGCCGCGAGTGCCCGTGGTCGGCGCACCGATCTACGACGCGTTGCACGGTATGAAGCGCGGCGTCAAGGATCTCCTTGCGCCACAAGGGATGTTCGAGGATCTCGGCCTCAAGTACCTGGGCCCCGTCGACGGCCACGACCTGCCTTCGCTCGAGCATGCGCTGTCGCTGGCCCGCCGGTTCGACGGGCCCGTGATCGTGCATGCCGTGACCCGCAAGGGGTACGGCTACGCGCCGGCGGAGAACGACGAGGTCGACCAGATGCACCAGACCCGCGGCTTCGACCCCGCCACCGGGCGCCCGAACGGATCGTCCGGCACGTCGTGGACGTCGGTCTTCTCCGACGAGGTCGTCCGCATCGCCGCCGAGCGCGACGACATCGTCGCGATCACCGCCGCAATGTGCGAGCCCACCGGACTCGGCGCGTTCGCCAAGCGGTTCCCGGCGCGCTTCTACGACGTGGGGATCGCCGAGCAGCACGCGGTGACGTCGGCCGCGGGCCTGGCCTCAGGCGGCCTGCACCCTGTCGTCGCCATCTACGCGACTTTCCTGAACCGCGCCTTCGACCAGCTGCTGCTCGACGTCGCCCTGCACCGCCTGCCCGTCACGTTCGTGCTCGACCGTGCCGGCATCACGGGCGACGACGGGCCCAGCCACAACGGTGTGTGGGACCTCGCGATCCTCGGCGTCGTGCCGGGCCTGCGCATCGCCGCGCCCCGTGACGAGCCGACGCTGCGCGCCGAGCTGAGAGAGGCCGCTGAGTGCGACGAGGGGCCGACGGTCGTGCGGTTCCCCAAGACGCCGCTCGGACGCGATCTCGCGGCCTTGCACGCCGTCGATGGCGTCGACGTGCTCGCCGAACCGGGCGTGGACGACGACGTCGACGTCCTGGTGGTGGCCGTCGGCGCGATGGCGGGCGATGCCATCGACGCCGCCGAGGCGGTGCGCCAGGCCGGCTACACCGTCCGGGTCGTCGACCCGCGATGGGTCAGCCCGGTCTCGCCGGGGCTGATCGAACTCGCCCGCCATGCCTCGCTGGTCGTCACGGTCGAGGACGGCGTGGTGGCGGGCGGTGTGGGGTCCCGGGTTGCACAGGCGATGCGCGAGGCGGCGCTCGACGTCGCGACCCGCGAGATCGGCGTTCCGGTGCGATTCCTCGACCATGGCAAGGTGCCTGACGTGCGCGCCGCCGCCGGGCTTACCGTTCAGGACATCGGCCGGCGCATCGTTGAGTGGGCTGCGCTCGTTCAACGTAGTGGTGACGCCGTGAACGACGACGTTCCCGATGAACGTCATGCGGACGAGATCGCCGGTGACTGATTCCCCATAGCTGGAGGCTGACGGATGCGTGTTCTCGTCGTAGAGGACGAAATGCAATTGGCGGAGGCGGTCGCTCGTGGCCTTCGCCGCGAAGGCATGGCGGTCGACGTGGCGTTCGACGGCGACGATGGCTACCGCAAGGCGGCCCTGACTCGCTACGACGTGATCGTGCTCGACCGCGACCTGCCCGGCATCTCCGGCGACGACATCTGCCGTCGGCTTGCCGATGAAGGCCTGCTGACCAGGGTGATGATGCTGACCGCGAGCGGCACCGTCGAGGACAAGGTGTCCGGCCTCGCGCTCGGTGCCGACGACTATCTGGCCAAGCCGTTCGCGTTCGCCGAGCTGGTTGCCCGGGTTCGCGCGCTCGGCCGCCGGACTACGCCAGCAGCTCCACCGGTGCTGACCGCCGGCGACATCGAGCTCGACTCGGCGCGCCGCACGGTCAGCCGAAACGGCGAGCTGATCGACCTGACGCGTAAGGAGTTCGGCGTCCTCGAGACGCTGATGATGGCGCACGGGGCAGTGGTCAGCAGCGAAGAGCTGCTCGACCGTGTCTGGGACGAGAACGCGGACCCGTTCACCACCACCGTGCGGGTGACCATGATGACGCTGCGCCGCAAGCTCGGTGAGCCGGCAATCATCGACACCGTCGTCGGCTCGGGCTACCGGATCGACCCGGCAGCCCTGGCGCCGGCGGCGGAGGAGGCCGGATCGTTGCAGTGAGATTCCTCCGCCCGACGCTGCGCATTCGCATGGCGTTGCTCTATGGCGGATTGGTCTTGCTTGTCGGCGTTTCGCTGCTTTTCACCTCGATGGTGCTGCTCGATCGTTCGATCGCCCGGCTGCCGTTCTTTCGCACCCAAGGCAATGTGACGATCACCGACAGCACGGGCACGGCGCAACATGTCAACCCGGCGCAGCTCGGCGCGCAAGCTCGGCACAGCTCGCGCGACTACCTGTTGCACACGGGGCTGATCTACTTCGGCATCATCGTGATCATCGGCGCGTCCGGCGGCTACCTGCTGGCACGGCAGGCGCTGCGCCCGATCGCGAGAGTCACGCGCACGGCGCGCCAGCTCTCCACCGAGACGCTCGACCAGCGCATCGGCCTGGGCGGGCCGGATGACGAACTGCGCGAACTCGCCGATACGTTCGACGAGATGCTCGCGCGCCTCGACGCCGCGTTCGACGGTCAGCGGCTGTTCGTGGCCAATGCCAGCCATGAACTGCGCACCCCCCTGTCCGTGATCCGGACCGAGATCGACGTGACCTTGTCCGATCCAGCGGCGTCGAGTGAGGAGTTGCGGCGAATGGGTCAGGTGGCCCTCGCCGCGACCGAGCGTGCCCAGCGGCTGGTCGGGTCGCTGCTGACGCTGGCCCGCCTGCAATCGGGCGGGCGCGGCGACCTGGAGGTGCGCGAACCCGTCGACCTGGCAACGCTCGTCCCCGCGGTGCTCGACAGCGTCGAGACGGAGGCCAAGGACCGCTCGATCTCGGTCGAGATCGAGACCAGCCCGGCGCGCACCCTTGGCGATCCGCGGCTGCTGGAGCGGCTGATCGGCAACCTCGTCGAGAACGCGGTACGGCACAACGTGACCGGCGGCTGGCTTCGGGTCACCTGCGGCGCGGCGGACGGACGGGTGTGGCTGCACGTCGCGAACGGGGGCCAGGTCATCGCGCCGGCTGACGTCGACCTGCTCTTCGAACCGTTCCGCCGGGGCGGCAAGGTGCGTACGGCGACTCGCGGGTCAGGCCTCGGACTGTCGATCGTCCGGCTGATCGTCGAGGCGCATCACGGCCGGCTGCAGGCCGCGGCGCCGCCGTTCGGCGGGCTGGCCGTCCGGATCGAGCTCCCGGACGCCACGGCGCCCACGTCGGCTATCACTCACTGATCGGATCTACGCCGAGAGCGGCCGTGAGCGCCCCAGCTGTGAGTTCGACCTGCCACGGACGCGCACCCAGCCGCGCCAGCTCGGCACCGACCGCGTCTTCGGTCAGTGGCCGGGGTGGCTCCCACGCGAGGCGGCGCAGAACGTCCGAGGCCAGCAGGTTCTGGCTCAGCACCACGTGCTCTTCGGCAATGGCAGCCACCACCTCGCGACCACGAGCCAGCCGGTCGGCGGCATCGGGCGCGCGGTCGCGCCAGCGAGACGCGGGGGGCACCGGGTCGAGCCCGCCGGTGATCGGCGGCAGTTGCTCGTCGGGCAGGGCCCGCGCGGCGGCCAGCGCGCCGAACCAGCGAGACGCCTCGCGTCGCTGACGGGGGCCGCTGAACACCGGCAAGGTGGCGAGGTCGGCCGCCTGGCGAGGGTCTGCCCGTACCGCACCAATGATCGCTGAGTCGGGCAGGATGCGCCCCGGCGCGATGTCGCGGGCGGCGGCGAGCTCGTCGCGGGCGTACCAGAGGGCGCGGACGGCCGCGAGCTGCCGGCGGCTGCGCACTCCGTGGATGCCGGACGTGCGGCGCCACGGATCCTCGCGAGGCGGCGTGGGCTGGGCGGTGCGCACCGCCTCGAACTCCTGGCGCGCCCACTCGGTCTTGCCGGCATCGGCAAGCTCCTTGGCGAGGGCGTCGCGCAGCGCGATGAGCAACTCGACGTCGAGCGCCGCGTAGACCAGCCAGTCGCGCGGGAGCGGGCGGGTGCTCCAGTCGGCCGCCGAGTGCCCCTTCTCCAGCCGGATGCCGAGGTGCCGCTCGACCATGGTGCCCAGTGCTACCCGCTCGTCGCCGAGAAGGCGTCCGGCAAGCTCGGTGTCGAACAGCCGGGGCGGGCGCAGGCCCAGCTCGGCCAGGCAGGCGAGATCCTGATTGGCCGCGTGCAGGATCCACTCCGCGTCGGCGAGAACCTCGCCGACCGAGCTCAGGTCGGGCAGGCCGACCGGGTCGACGAGCACCGTGCCGGCGCCGGCGCGGCGCAGCTGGACGAGGTACGCGCGCTGGCCGTACCGGTAACCGGATGCCCGCTCGGCGTCGACCGCGACGGGGCCGTCGCCGCCGGCGAGGTCCGCTACCGCGTCGGCGAGCTCGGCGGCTGAGGTGACGGGAGCGGGCACGCCGTCGCGTGGCTCGCGCAGCACGGGTACGTCGCGGGCGCCCTCAGCCTCCACACCCTGCGATTGCTCGACCATGATTAGCGAGACTATGACGTCGCGCTGATCGGATCGCCCGGTGTGCCGCGGAGCATCAGGCGCGCGGGCTGTCGAGGACGGTTACCCCCTCGGGCGGCAGGCCGGCCGCGGTGCAGAGAAGATCGACGAATGCGAGCAGATGCGGGCCGAGTTCGGGCGTACGCGCCGTCCAGGAGCCACGGAGCTCGAGCCCGACGGATGTCCGCGGGCCGTGTAGGTCGCCGAAGCGCGTCGATGTCGTCTGGGTGACCGTGCCGCCCGAGGCGAGATACGCGGCGCCCCGCTCGGCGAGCGCGCCGGTAAGCCAGCTCCACCCGACCTCGGGCAGGAGCGGGTCGCCGGCCATGTCGGACTCCAGTTCGGCGGAGGCGAAGGCAACGAGGCGGAGCACGCCGTCCCACGCCTCGGCGCCATCCGGATCGTGCAGCAGGACGAGGCGTCCCGTGGCGAGCTCGGTGCCATCGGCGGCCCGGACGTCGGCTGCCACCGCGTAGCTCCACGGCGCGAGGCGTTGGGGCGAGCGGATCGGCTCGACCCGGACCTCGGGGCGGACCACGGCCTGGCGCAGGCTGCTGACCGCGGCTCGGAACTCCGCCGGCGCGGTTGCGGGGTCGCGATCGCGTGGCTGGGCCGTCTCATCTGCCACGGGCGCCGTCTGAGCTGGGGTCATCGGTGTCACGGGTGCTGGCACGTGCGCGCTCACGCGGCGCGGAGCAGGCGCTCGCGCCGGTCACGGGGCAGGATCGGGTCGAGGACGAGGCCGGTACCGCATTCGATGCAGGCGCGGTCCGGGCAGCCTGCGTGGTGTCCGTCCGGGCAGGGTGGTTGCTCCATTTGGCGCGGCCTGCCACAGGCCGGGCAATCGAGGTACAGCATCATGCAGACCTCCGCAAAGGCGACTCGTCGTCGTTCGTGACGCTCGCATGCAGGACCGACAAAATCAGCTAGGCGCGCCGAGCGCCCAGAGGCAGCGTGCGACGATGGGCAACGATGACTCAGCATCGCGGCGCTCGGTCGCCGGCGCCATGACCGGATCGTCGGATTCGCTGCTCGTCCGGGCCGCGTCCGGACGCCCGGATGCCCGCCCGCCGGTGTGGTTCATGCGCCAGGCAGGCCGGTCGTTGCCCGAGTACCGGGCACTGCGCGAGGGCACGACGATGCTCGAGGCGTGCCGCTCGCCGGAGCTCATCACCGAGATAACCCTGCAGCCGGTGCGCCGACACGGCGTGGACGCCGCGATCCTGTTCTCCGACATCGTGGTGCCGCTCGTCGCGATCGGCCTGGACATCGACATCGTCACGGGCGTGGGGCCGGTCGTCGACAAGCCGATCCGGTCCGTGGGCGACCTCGACGCGCTGCGCGACCTGCACCCCGGCGACGTCCCGTACGTCAGCGAGGCGGTGCGCGAACTCGTGTCCCGGCTCGGTGGCACCCCGCTGATCGGCTTTGCGGGCGCGCCGTTCACGTTGGCCAGCTACCTCATCGAGGGTGGGCCGTCACGCGACCACGCGCGGACGAAGGCGCTGATGCATGGCGAGCCGCAGCTCTGGCACGCCCTGCTGGCCCGGCTGGCGGCGATCGCCTCGGCGTACCTGCGCGTGCAGATCGAGGCCGGGGCGGCAGCTGTGCAACTGTTCGACTCCTGGGCCGGCGCCCTGTCGGCGGCCGACTACGAGGCCTACGTCCTGCCGCACAGCCGGGCGGTGCTCGAGTCGGTCGCCGGTGTGCCGCGGATCCACTTCGGCGTCGGCACGGGTGAGCTGCTCGCGCTCATGCGGCAAGCCGGTGCCGACGTGGTCGGCGTCGACTGGCGGGTTCCGCTCGACGAGGCTGCGCGGCGGCTGGGCCCCGGCGCGGTCGTGCAAGGCAATCTCGATCCGGCGCTGCTGCTCGCGGACTGGCCGGTGGTGGACCGGGCCGTGCGCCGGATCGTCGCCGAGGGACGCGCGGCCTCGGGCCACATCTTCAATCTCGGGCACGGCGTGCTGCCCGACACGGATCCGGACGTGCTGACCCGCGTCGTCGAACTCGTCCAAGGGCTTTGATGCGAGTCGTCGTAGTCGGTGGCGGCATATCGGGTCTGGCGGCGGCCTGGGCGCTCGCAGATCGCGCCGACGTGCTCGTGCTGGAGGCCTCGCCGCAGGTCGGCGGCAAGCTGCGCGTCGACGAGGTCGCCGGCCTGCCTGTCGACGTGGGCGCCGAGGCGATGCTGGCCCGCCGCCCCGAGGGCGTCGCCTTGGCGCGCGCCGCCGGGCTGGCCGACTCGCTCATCGCGCCGCTGACGACATCGGCCCGGATACGCGCCGGCGGTGCGAGTCACCCGATGCCGGTCCGGACGATGCTCGGCATCCCGGGCGACGTCGGCGCGCTGCGGGCGTCCGGCGTGCTGAGCGACGCAGGACTGTCCACTGTGGAGGGTGAGGCAGTCGGGCCGCCGCTCGCACCGCTCCTCGACGACGTCGGTGTGGGCCGCTTCGTGCGTGACCGGCTTGGCGCCGAGGTGGTCGACCGGCTGGTCGAGCCGTTACTGGGCGGCGTCTACGCGGGTCGCGCTGACGAGCTCTCGCTGCGCGCGACCATGCCGGCGCTGGCGGCACGTCTTGCGACGGGCGGGGCGTCGCTGGTCGCGGCGGCGGGCGAGGTCACGGGCAGCGCGCAATCGGACGCACCGGTGTTCGCGTCGCTGGCCGGGGGGTTGGGCCGGTTGCCGCTCGCGCTTGCCGGGTCCGGACGGTTCGCCGTGCGCACCGGAGTGACCGTGCGCGCAATCCGCCGCACGAGCACCGGCTTCGCGCTCGACTGCGGCCCGGTGCCTGCATCCGAGCTGGTCGAGGCGGACGCCGTGATCGTGGCCACGCCGCCCGCCAAGGCAGCGCGCCTGCTGAGCGACGTCGCGCCCACGGCCTGCGCCGAACTGTCCACTGTGGACACTGCGAGCATGGCGATCATCACGCTTGCCTACCGGGACGTGAGGCTGCCGCCGGGCAGCGGCCTGCTCGTCGCCTCGGCGGAGGGCATGCGGGTCAAGGCCGTCACCCTGTCGTCGCAGAAGTGGCCCGGCACCCCCGACGGCTGCACCCTGCTGCGCGCATCGGTCGGGCGCGTCGGCGAGAACGTCGACATGCGGCGCGACGACGACGACCTCGTCGCCCTGGTGCGGCACGAGCTGCGGACGCTGATCGGCGTGGACGCCGGGCCGATCGACGCGCGCGTCACCCGGTGGGGCGGCGGGTTACCGCAGTACGCGGTCGGCCATGTCGAGAAGGTGGCTCGCATCCGAGCGGCAGTGGCGCGAGTGCCGGGACTGGCAGTCTGCGGGGCGGCCTATGACGGGGTCGGCATCCCGGCATGCATCGCTGCGGCCCGGCTCGCCGCCGACCAGGTGCTGCTGAGCGCTGCCCCGGCGTCGCGGGGACAATGACGTCATGGTCGACGGCAAGCAGGCGCGAGAGCTCAACGACGTGATCCGCTACACCGCATGGTCGGTGTTCCGCTGCGAGACGCCCGTCGGCGAGGCGGACCGGCTCGCGCTGGCCGCCGAGGTCAACGAGCTGTTCGAGCAGGTGGCCGCCAAGGACGTCACGATCCGAGGCACCTACGACGTGAGCGCCCTACGGGCCGACGCCGACCTGATGATCTGGTGGCATGCTCCGTCGGCTGACGCGTTGCAGGACGCGTACGGCCGCTTCCGGCGCACCGACCTTGGCGCACACCTGCGGCCGGTCTGGTCGTCCATGGCGCTGCACCGCCCGGCGGAGTTCAACAAGAGCCACGTCCCGGCGTTCCTCGCCGATGAGCAGCCGCGCGCGTACGTGTGCGTCTACCCGTTCGTCCGCTCCTACGAGTGGTACCTGCTGCCGGAGGCGGAGCGACGAGCGCTCCTTGCCGAGCACGGCCAGATGGCACGCGAGTACCCGGACGTACGCGCGAACACGGTCGCCGCGTTCGCGCTGGGCGACTACGAGTGGATGCTGGCGTTCGAGGCAGACGAGCTGCACCGGATCGTCGACCTGATGCGCCATCTGCGCGGCTCCGAGACGCGCCGGCACGTCCGCGAGGAGGTGCCGTTCTTCACCGGGCGTCGCCGCAGCGTCGACGAGTTGGTCGCCGCGCTGCCTTAGTCGGTTGGCTCGAAGGTCAGCGAGATCGAGTTGATGCAGTAGCGCAGGTCGGTCGGCGTGCCGTAGCCCTCGCCTTCGAAGACGTGCCCGAGGTGGCTGTGGCAGTTCGCGCAGATGACCTCGGTGCGCGCCATGCCCATGCTGACATCGCGGCGCTCGATCACGTGATCGCCTGCCAGCGGCGTGAAGAAACTGGGCCAGCCGCAGTGTGAGTCGAACTTGGTGTCGCTGCGGAACAGTTCGTTGCCGCAGGCGCGGCAGCGGTAGACGCCGACCTGCTTGTTGTCGGTGTATTCGCCGGTGAACGGCCGTTCCGTTCCGGCCTGGCGCAGCACCTTGTACTCCGCGGGACTGAGCTGCTCGCGCCACTCGGCGTCGGACTTGACCACCGGCGCGGCTGTCTCTGCATCCGTCATGTCCTCGACGGTACGTGGCCGAGCACGTCGACGATATGACGATCCGCGGAACCGAATCACCAGACGCCGATGACCCCGATGATGCCGAAGATCAGCGCCAGGGCGAAGCCGAGCAGGATCAGCCAGACGACCACCGAGGCCGCCGTCCGGCGGCGGCCGGTCAGCCGGCTCAGTCCCGTGCCGAACGCTGCGAGATTCTGCAGCTCTCCGTCGACGCTGTTGGGGTTGGCGGTACGGCCCCAGGCGAAGTCGGGCGGCTCGCGGCGCGGCTCGTCGGGCTCGTCGTCACCGCCCCACCGGGTGTCCGTGTTCACGACACCAGCATGCCCCAGTATCAGGCCGTGTCGAGATGCGTCCGGAAACGGCTGAGAACGCCCGTGTCGCCGGTGACCATGGCGTCGGGCTCGGCTCGGCCGTACAGCCACAGCAGCAGGTCCGAGGCACTTCCGTGCAATTCGGCGCCGGCCGACTCGGCCTGAGCGCGGCTCCAGCGGACGGTCTGGTTCGGGCCGTCGTCGACGATCCACGCCGCGTCGGCGTCGGTGGCGTCGAGCAGGAGCGCCGTGCCGAGCGGCGTGGCGTCGGAGACGTCGGTCGAGAACGTCAGAAACTCCTCGATCGAGTCGACGGCCGTGGGCAGGTCGATCGAGAACGTGTTTCGAGCCGCGTGCTCGGCGTCCCAGCGGTGTACGGCGGTTTCCTGCACCTGGTGCCGGACGACGAAGCCGGCGTCGTGCTGCGGAGCCCACGTCCACACGGGTGCCGCCGGATCCGCGGCTCGCAGCACGCTGACCAGACGCCGGGCGCCGTCGCGGAAATCGTCGATCAGCTGGGCGTCGCCGGGTCGCTCGAATCGCTTGACGTCGTTCGGGTCGGTGAGGCGACTGGCCACGATCTCGGCCCAGAAGTGGTGCACGCCGCGCACGTGCCACACCAGGTCGGCGACCGTCCACCCCGGGCAGTACTCGACCGGAACGTCCAGGATGCCTGTCGCGGCGTCGGCGAGACCGGCGCTGTCGGTCTCGATCTGAGTGGTCGGATCGAGGCTTGCCGCTGCCGGATGAATCTCCCATGTCGCCATGGCCAGTGATCCTATGAGCCTCGCCCGACATGGCTTACCGTCCAGTCATGCCGTCACCGTCCACCGAGCTCGAAGTCGGCGACCGAACCGTGCGCATCAGCAATCCGGATCGCGTGTACTTCCCGGAGCGTGGCGAGACGAAACTCGATCTCGCCCGCTACTACCTGGCGGTGGGCGACGGCGTCGTGCGCGCACTGCGCGAGCGGCCGTGCATGCTGCATCGCTACCCGGACGGTGTGAGCGGCGAGAAGATCTACCAGAAGCGGCTGCCCAAGGGCGCACCGGACTGGGTCGAGACGGCGACGGTGCGCTTCCCGTCCGGGCGCAGTGCCGACGAGTTGTGCGTGACCGAACTCGCCAGCGTGATCTGGGCCGTGCAGATGTCGACGGTCGAGTTCCACCCATGGCACTCGCGGCGGGCAGACACCGAGCAGCCCGACGAGCTGCGCATCGACCTCGACCCGCAGCCAGGCACCGGTCTGACCGAGGCGAAGCAGGTGGCGGCTGTGGTGCACGAGGTGCTGGACGAGCTGGGCGCGGTCGGCTGGCCAAAGACATCGGGCTCGCGGGGGCTGCACATCTACGTTCGGATCGAGCCCGCGTTCGGATTCCGCGAGGTGCGCCGTGGGGCGTTGGCACTCGCGCGCGAGATCGAGCGCCGGGCGCCCGAGCTCGTCACCACCGCGTGGTGGAAAGAGGAACGCGGCGAACAGATCTTCGTCGACTACAACCAGAACGCCCGTGACCGCACGATCGCGTCGGCCTATTCGGTGCGCGGCAAACCGCACGGCCTGGTGTCGGCGCCGGTGACCTGGGCGGAGTTGCCCGATGTCGAGATGGGCGACTTCACGATCGCCACGATGCCGGCGCGGTTCGCCGAGCTGGGCGACCTGCACGCCGGCATCGACGACGCGGTGTGGTCGATCGAGCCGCTGCTCGAGTGGGCCGACCGCGACGAGCGTGACCACGGTCTGGGCGACATGCCGTATCCGCCGAACTTCCCGAAGATGGAAGGAGAGCCGCCGCGCGTGCAGCCGTCCCGGATGAACGAGGCGAACTGGCGCGAGGACGGACGCGGCGCGGTCGAACCGTCGGATCTCAACTAACTCTCTGCACAGCACGCCCGCGACTTCCGATCGCGTATCGCACTCCCTCGCCGACGACTTCCCGAGGATGGAAGGCGAGCCGATGCGCGTGCGGCCCAGCCGCGCGCGATCGAGACTCGAATCGCCGGCCGAAGGGTCAGTCGACTGATCCACGGGAGACCACCCATTCGGCGCGCAGGCGTGGGTAGGCCGTGGCGTGTGATCGAAGTCGCTGTCGTAGTGCAGTACGGTCGCGCCGGCCTGGACGGCGGTCGCGGCGAGCGCGACATCGATAACACCGGCCGCCCGTCCCGTGCCCGCGTTCCACAGCGCCGCGCGGATATCGAGGATGACCTGGTCGATGTCCGCAGACATGGGCAGGTAGAGGAACGAGGTTCGTAGCCGGCGCGTCGCCTCGGCGTGCTCGGCCGGGGAGCGGGCGCTGAACGCGAACTCGTCCAGGCTCAGCGCGCGGCAGCACAGCTCGTGCTCTGCGTCCAGTAGCGAGCCGATCGCTACTTGGACGGCAGGACTGCGCGGGAGGCGTTGCAGGACACTGTTATCGACGAGGTAACGGCTCACCGGCGCGCGGCAGCCCGGACCTCGGGATCACGAAGATCCGCGATCGGATCGGTGGCGATGATCCAGTCGATCGTCTGTCGCTGGTCGTGCAGCCGCACCAGCTTCGACAGCGCCGTGTTGACCGCATCCTTCTTCGTCGCGCCCGGGCCGAGGATGGCCCGGGCCCGCTGCAGCAGATCTTCATCGACGTCGATGAGTGTCTTGGACATTTGAGACTGATCCACGCGGGGCCACCTGCTGATGTTGTCGTCGGCCGGGCAACTGCGCGGGCCGAGAATTTCCCTGCAGATCGAGGTACCCAAGCCTGCGATCACCGGTCGTCGGCTCCCTGCTCGCGTGCCTTCGCGCGCACGTGCATTCGTTCGCCTGGCCGCCCGAAGAGGCTCAAGATCTCTGCCGAGCGTTCACCGGTGCTGCCGAACCAGTGCGGCAGCCTTGTATCGAACTCGGCCGCTTCGCCCACCCCGAGCACAAGATCGCGATCGCCAAGGATCAGGCGTATCCGGCCGGCAAGGACGTACAGCCATTCGTAGCCGTCGTGAACTCGAGGGTTCGGGTTGGATTGCGTCGCCGGAATGATGATCTTCCACGCCTGGACGCCGCCAGGCTGTTGGGTAAGCGGAAGCACCGTGCGGCCGTTCACACGTCGCGGCTTGAGACGAATCCGCGGGTCACCGACCTGGGGAGCCCCGACGAGGTCATCCAGCGGTACCCGATAGGTCTGGGCGAGCGGGAGAAGCAACTCGAGGCTTGGCCTGCGCTGGCCGGTCTCGAGCCGCGACAGCGTGCTCTTCGAGATGCCGGTCCGCTCGGACAGATCGGCCAGAGTGACACCTCGCTGGGAACGCATCCGCTTGAGCCGCGGGCCGACCTGGTCGAGCGCGGCAGCGATCGATGTCAGGTCATCCATGAGCTCATTCCAACGCCCTTTCCCAGAAATGGCAACAAGAGTTGTCGGCACGGGCCGGCTAGCGCAGGCTGACTGTCATGAGCGAATACGACGTTGCGGTTATCGGCGGCGGAGCGGCCGGTCTGTCAGCGGCGCTGGTGCTGTCGCGAGCCCGGCGCAGCGTGGCGGTTGTCGACGCCGGCGAACCACGCAACTCGCCCGCAGCCCACATGCAGGGATTCCTCTCGCGTGACGGCATGCCACCGCGAGACCTGCTGGCTGCCGGGCGCGACGAGGTCCGGCGGTACGGAGGCCAGCTGATCTCCGGCACGGTCGCCGGCGTCGTCCCGGGTACCGGGCCGCGGTTTCGAGTAACCCTCGCCGGCGGCCCGCAGTTGGACGCCCGGCGTGTTCTCGTAGCCACCGGGCTACGCGATGAGCTGCCCGATATCCCCGGTGTCCGTGAGCGCTGGGGACGAGACCTGCTGCATTGCCCTTACTGCCACGGGTACGAGGTACGCGACCAGCCACTCGGCGTGCTGGGCGGAACGCCTGATGCCGTCCAGCACGCGCAGCTGATCCGACAGTGGTCATCTGACGTCGTCTTCTTCCCGCACACCGACACGCTCACCGCGGATCAGCACGAACAACTCGCCGCCCGAGCAATCGGCGTCGTCGAGGGCGCCGTCACACGGCTCGTCGTGGATGACGACCGGCTGCAGGGGATCGAGCTGACCGACGGCACGATCATCGCCCGAAGTGCAGTGTTCGTACGCCCGCGTTTCGTCCCGAACACGGAGCTGGTCGTCGACCTCGGCTGCGGGGTGGACGACAACGGTTTCGTCGTAGCCGACGCCACAGGCCGCACCACCGTGCCGGGAGTGTGGGTTGCCGGAAACGCGGCCAATCCACGAGCCCAGGTGATCACGGCCGCAGGCGAAGGGTCATCGGCAGCGATTGCGCTGAACGCAGACCTGGTCGAGGAGGACGTCCAACACGCGCTTCGAGACATCCGCGGTGGCCACGTGGCCTGATGCACCCAACTGCCTCGCGGCCTCCGCGAGGCGACGCCCCACCCAGTCCCGCCTGAGCCGAGGAGTTCACCCGCCATGTCCGACCATCGGTCAATCCCGCAGCGAACGCCCGTTCCGCCGCCAACGAAGCACCAACTGGCGCTCATGATCTGGCTCGCCGTCTTCCCGACTCTCCTACTCCTGAATCTGGCACTACGCGACGCGCTGAGCGGGCTGCCGATCGCCCTTCGGACCCTCATCCTCGCCACCGTCGCGGTACCAATCGTCATCTACGGCCTCATGCCGCATCTGCATCGGCTCCGCGCGCTGCTCATCGCGCGCCGGACCGGGTCGTGAACTGCACCGTCAGTAGGTGATCAGGACGATCGACACGGCGGCCAGCGCCAGCCCGACGCGTTGCAGCCGTCCGGTGTGCTCGTGCAGTAGCCACACCGCGAGCAGCACCGTCATCGCCGGGTACAGCGACGTGATCACGCTGGCGATCGAGAGCAACCCGTGCCGCGAGGCCAGCAGGAAGAACAGGTTCGCGCTCGCGTCGAGGATGCCGCACAGCACGGCGAGACCGAGCACGCGACCGGTCAGCACCTCGAAGGCGCGGGTCCGACGAGCCAGCGGCACGATCAGCGCAGCGGACGTGATCCGCGAGATCACCAACGGCCACATACCCGAATGCGGATCTGCGCGCGCGAGGCAGATGAAGTAGGCGCCGAAGCCGATGCCCGACACGCACGCGAGAGCCAGGACGCGCGCGCCGACCGGACCGTGCGGGTGATCGTCCGGCGTGTGGCTGACCAGCATCACCGCGGCCATGCCGAGGACGATGCCGAACCACGCGGCGACGTGCGGTCGTTCGCCGACGAGGACCCCGAAGCCGACCGGGACGACGGCCGCAAGGACGGCGGTCACCGGCGAGATGATGTTCATGGGTGCCCGGGCCATCAGGCTGTACATGACGATCACGCCGACCATGCCGCCGATGCCGCCCCCTGCACCGAGCAGCGCCGTCCGCGGGTCGAGCGGCCCGGAGAACAGCGGCAGCAGCGCCAGCATCAGCGCCGCGCCGACCGGGTACGCGTAGAGCAGCACGGTCACGGCCGAGCGGCTACGCGAGGCGAACCCACCGACGAAGTCGCCGCATCCGTAGACGACGGCCGCAAGCAGCGCGAAGACGACGACCACGCCTCACGCTATCGGCCACCCCCGTGATCAGCCGATCGAGTTATCGGTCAGGCGCAGGCAGCCGACTTGGCGATCGTGATCTGGTTGACGTCGAGGTACCCGGTGCGGAAACCCGCTTCGGAGTAAGCGAGATAGAGCGACCACATGCGGCGGAACGTCTCGTCGAAGCCGAGCCGGGCCACGTCCGCGGCGCGCGCCTCGAAGCGCGAACGCCAGCGGCGAAGCGTCTCCGCGTAGTGCCGGCCGAAGCTGAGCCGCTCCGTGATGCGCATGGTTGTGTTGCGGCGCACGGCGTCCTCGATCGACTCGATCGAGGAGAGCTGACCGCCCGGGAAGACGTACTTGCGGACCCACGTGTACGTCTCGGCGACGCGGCGCACGCTGGCGTCGTCCTGCAGGATCGCCTGGAGGCCGAAGCGCCCGCCGGGCACGAGTGCGCGATCGACCGTGCGGAAGTATTCGGCCCAATACCTGGCGCCCACGGCTTCGATCATCTCGACGCTGACCACGGCGTCGTAGCGGCCTGCCGTCGATCGGTAGTCCTGCAGCAGCACCTGGGCGCGGTCGCCGAGGCCGGCCTGCGCGATCCGATTGCTGGCGAGCGCGGCCTGCTCGGCAGAGATGGTCAGCGACGTGACCGTGGCGCCGCGCTGCGCGGCCCGGATCGCGAGCTCGCCCCATCCGGTACCGATCTCCAGCAGCCGGCTCCCTTCGCGCACGCCGGCTGAGTCGAGCAGGCGGTCGATCTTGCGGTGCTGCGCGGCGGCGAGCTCGTCGGTCGACTCGGCCGGATCGCCGTCGTACAGCGCCGCGGAATAGGTCATCGACTCATCGAGGAACAGCCCGAACATCTGGTTGGACAGGTCGTAGTGCCGCTCGATGTTGCGCCGGGCGCCGTCGACCGTGTTCTCCTCGGCGGCGGGTTGGCGGCGCAGCACCACGCCGCGCAGCCGCTGCAGCGCAGCCGGGATCAGCACGCGCATGTGCGCGGCGAACGCGCAGAGAACGCCGGCCAGATCGTCGGCTGACCAGTCACCCGCCATGTACGCCTCGCCGAAACCGATCGTCCCGGTGCGACCCACCCGGTGGAAGAACGAGCCGGGACGCTCCAAGCGCATGACCGGATCGTCGATCGTCCCGGCGCCGTATCGGCGCCCGCCGGACTCGACGACGCGCAGCGGCAGCCTGGTGGCGGCGCGCCGGAACAGGGCGCGGGCGACGGCTGCCCGCACCGGCGAGCGCGGCACGACGGCGACGTCAGGCCATTGCACGGGGTCGATGCCGAGTCGTGGCGCGGCCTCGGTGGCGGTCATGGGTCCGTAACCCCCTCCGGTCGGGTGAGCTGCGTGCCCACATCACACGACGAGCGAGTGCTCCCCGGCAAGAGCCCGCTGCACGAGATTCGTCACCGCGGCGTCGCCGATATCGGACAAGGCGGGATCAGTCAGTGCACGGACGACGAACTGAGCCGCGAACGCGTGCCACAGCGCCGCGCGTCGCAGCATCGGGTGGCCGTCACCGCGCACTTCGAGGTAGCTCACCTGCGCACCGGCGTCGCGGGCGCGCTCGGCGAAAGCGGCCGAGGCGCGCGGGTCGGTGACGCGGTCCCGCGTGCCATGCGCGACGAGCAGGCGCCGGCCGCTCGTCGGCAGTACGGCGTCACCCGGCTCGACCCACGGCGCGAGCGCGACCACTGCGCGTACGCCGGGCGCATCGGCGACGGCGAGCGCGACGCGTCCGCCCATCGAATGGCCGAGCAGCGCGACAGGCAGGCCCGGATACCGCTCGCCCAGCCGGGTCAGCGCCCATCGGGCGTCGGGCACCGGCGATGCCGTCGATCCGTTCCATCCGCGGACCAGGTACCGCAGCCGGGCGACGACCAGCCCCGTGCCGTCGCCGGTGCGGCGCAGCGCCCGGGCGAACGGGATCATCCGCAGACTGGCCGCGTTCGATGCGCGGGTCGGACGGCTACTGCGGGCCTGGCCGCCATGCAGTACCAGCACGACCGAGCGCGGCGACGTGCGTGGCGCGCGTACGTGCAGCGCCGGCGCTCTGTCCATTCAGCGCGGGCACGTCGTGTTCGGCGCGGGCACCGTTGCGTTGATCAGGTAGGCGTTGACCTTCGCGTCGATGCAGTCGCTCTGCCCGTAGGACGTGTGGCCCTCGCCGTCCCAGGTCAGCAGCACGCCGGTGCCCAGGGACTTCGCCAGATTCACCGCTCCGGCATACGGCGTCGCCGGGTCGTGCAGGTTGCCGACGACCAGGATCGGCTTGGACCCGGCCGCTGTCTCGGGCGGGATCGGGTGGCGGTTCTTCTGCCAGGTCTGGCACTGGAACAGCGACGACGCCGACCACAGCCCGAACAGCGGGAACTGCGTGGCCCATCGAGAGGCCGCCTGCTTGATCTCGGCGTCGCTCGGATCGCTGCGCTGGTCGTTGCAGCTGACCGTCTGGAAGACGTCGAGGATGTTCGAGTAGTGGCCGTCCGGGTCCCGCTCGCTGTACGCGTCATCGAGTTCGAACAGGCCTCTGGCATCACCGTGCTGCGCGTCGATCAGCGCCGTCGCAAGCCGCGGCCACAGGTCCTTGCTGTACAGCGAGTAGAGCACGGCGTAGAGCACGTTGCCGCCGGTGGCCTTGCGCGTTTCGCCGTTGCGCGAGCTCTCGATCGGTGTCGCGTCGGCCTTCTTCGCCAGCGCCGTGATCGCGGCGCGCACGTTGCCTAGCGTGTTACAAGTCGATCGAGTCGCGCAGTCGGCGGCGAACTGGTCCAGGGCACTTTCGAAGCCAGCAGTCTGCTGCTCCGCCGACTTGATCGCGTCACCTGTCGTCTGCGGGTCGACCGCGCCGTCGAGGACGGCCACCCGGATGCGTTGCGGGAAAAGGTGGGCGTACACCGCGCCGAGTTCGGTGCCGTAGGAGAAGCCGAGGTAGTTGAGCTTGTCGTCGCCCACGGCAGCGCGGATCCGGTCCATGTCCTTCGCGGTCTCGACCGTGTTGTAGTGCTCGAGCTTCGGGCCGTACTTCGCCCGGCACCCGTCGGCGAAGTTCTCGGCGATGTTCTTGGCCTGGGTCAGCCCGGCGGCGGTGCGGACGTCGACGTTGAGCGCCAGCGCCCGGGTCTCGTCCTTGTCGCTCTCGCACCGGATCGGCGTCGACAGGCCGACGCCGCGTGGGTCGAAGCCCACGAGGTCGAAATGCTCGAGCACGTCGTCGGAAAGCGACGCGGCGAGGCTGATCGCAAGGAAGAAGCCCGAACCGCCGGGACCGCCGGGGTTGACTAGCAGCGATCCGATCCGATCGGGCTGATCCTGGTAGCGGATGCGGATCACCGCGACGGACATCGTGGCGCCGTTCGGCTTCGCGTAGTCGACCGGCACCATGACGCGTCCGCAGTCGAAGTTCAGCTTCTGCCGCCGGGCTTCCGGGATGCCCGATGCGGACAGGTTGATCAGGCTCGCGCAGTCGGTCAGGTCGAGCTTGCTCGGGTCGGGTGATGACGTGGTGCCGCTTGCCGACGTCGTGGGTGTCGCGGACCCAGGCGGTGCTGACGTGCCCTGAGCGCCGTGCCCGTTGGCAGTCGTCGTGCAGGCAACGAGCAGCCCGAGCGCGGCCGCCGCGGCGGTGAGCGCATGAGCGGCCGAACGCCGCGGCAAAGGCACGACCTGCACGTTACCGACGCAACTGAAGAGGCCTGCGGCCCGCCTACCGCAAGACGGCCTGCAGGTCGTAGCTCACCGGCTCGATCAACTGCGCATACGTGCACGACTGCGGCTCGCGGTCCGTGCGCCACCGGACGAACTGCGCGGTATGCCGGAACCGGCTGCCCTCCATATGGTCATAGCGCACCTCGACCACCCGGTCCGGACGCAGCGGCACGAACGACAGATCCTTGCCGGCGTTCCACCGGCTCTGCGCGCCGGGCATGCGGCGGCCCTCGTGCGCCTCGGCCTCAGCCCAGTGCCGCCACGGGTGCTCGGCGCCGTCGTCGAGGCGCAGCGGGGCGAGCTCGTCGACCAGCTCGGCTCGGCGGGCCAGCGGGAACGACGCCGACACGCCGACGTGCTGCAGCTCGCCGTCCTCGTTGTACAGGCCGAGCAGCAGCGACCCGACCAGCTGGCGTTCCGGCGTGCTCGTCTTGTGCCACCGCAGCCCGGCCACCACGCAGTCGGCGGTGCGCTCATGCTTGACCTTGAACATGATCCGCTCGTCCGGGTGGTAGGTCGTGTCGCGTGCTTTCGCGACCAGGCCGTCCAGGCCGGCACCCTCGAACTGCTCGAACCACTGCTGGGCGATCTCGGGGTCGTCGGTGATCTGGGTCAGGTGCACCGGCGAGCGCGCCGCGGCGAGCGCCTCAGCGAGCGCGGTGCGCCGGCGGGAGAACGGCTCGTCCAGGTAGGACGCGTCGTCGAGGGCCAGCAGGTCGAACGCGACGAAGTGCGCCGGCGTCTCCTCGGCCAGCCGGCGCACCCGCGAGTCGGCGGGATGGATCCGCTGCAGAAGCGCGTCGAAGTCGAGATGCTCGCCGGACGGGACCACGATCTCGCCGTCGACGACGCAGCGCGCCGGCAGGTTGGCCCGGATGGCGTCGACCACCTCGGGGAAGTACCGGGTGAGCGGCCGCTCGTTGCGGCTGCCCAGCTCGACCTCGTCGCCGTCGCGGAAGGCGATACACCGAAACCCATCCCATTTCGGCTCATAGGTGAAGTCGCCGATCGGCAGCTGCTTGACGGACTTGGCCAGCATCGGCCCGACGGGTGGCATCACGGGTAGTCGCACGCCAGCCATCCTGTCAGCGATCGGCCGTGTAGCGGCAGAAGATGGCGCTGTCTTCTTCCAGCAAGCCGGACAGGCGCAGCAGATGCCGCTCGCCGGCGCTCAGCGGCCAGATGGCGCCCGCGCTGATCCGGGTCGGACCCGGACCAGCCAGCAGCGGCGACACGCTCAGGCACAGCTCGTCCAGGACGCCGGCGTGCGCGAGGTCGGCGAACAGCGTCGGGCCGCCTTCGCAGAGGATGCGCCGCAGGCCACGCTCGTCGAGGGCGCGGCGGGCTTTGGCGAGGTCGACGTCGGTGTCGCCGCAGATGACGACGTCGGCCACCTCGTCCAGTGCGGCGCGCACTGCCGGGTCGCCGGCCTGGCAGGTGAGCACGATGGTGCGGGCACCGGGCTCGGTGTCGGTGAACAGCGCAGTGCCCGGGTCCAGTCGCAGCGACCGGCTCACGATCGCGGTCGGCAGCGTCGGCGCCAGAGCGAGACGGCTGCGTGTCTTGCGGCGTTCGGCGCTGAGGTGGATCGCGGCGTAACCCTCGGCGCGGGCGGTGCCGGCACCGACGAGCACGACGTCGGCCAGATCGCGCAGCGCGGCGAAGACCTTGTTGTCGCCCACGGTCTGCAGCCCACGCGAGAGCCCAGCGACCGTGACCGCGCCGTCGACGCTGCTGATGAAGTTCGCGCGCACGCCGCCACCGTCGAGCCAGTCCCGGGCGTAGAACTCGTGGACGTCGACCTCGGCCTCGGCCTCGGTCCCGACAGCAGGTAGCAGCGCGCGCATGCCGCTCATCTCAGCACGTACGCTCGCCGCGTGTTCGCCGATGGCTAAGCGACGGGCGGTGGCGCTGCCCGGCTTCGTCGAGGATGCCCTGGATGCCGCCCTGGACAAGGCACTGCACGTGCAGCGGCCGGTCGTCGTCGCCTACCTCGACCGGGTGCGGGCGCGTCGCCGCGATGCCGGTCCGGCCGACGTGATCCGGCTGCTCGAGCGGCGCTACCTCGCGGCCGTGACGGCGGTCGGCGCGGCGTCCGGCGGCGCGGCTGCGGTGCCCGGCGCGGGCACCGGGGCGTCGCTGGCCTCGGCGGCGCTGGAGATCTCCGCGTTCACCGAGGCGACGGCCCTGTTCGCACTCGCGATGGCAGAGGTGCACGACCTGCGCATCGACGATCCGCAGGTGCGCCGGGCCCTCGTTCTCGCCGTGCTGCTCGGCGACACCGGCGTCGAGGTTGCCGAGATCGCGGCGGCCGATGCCGGGTCGCGCTGGGCGCAAGTGGTTGCGCGCCGCGCGCCGGAGGAGACGATCCGGCGGGTGAACCACGCGCTGTCGAGGCATTTCATGACGCGGTTCGGCTCCAAGCAGGGTGCGCTGGCGCTCGGCCGAGCATTGCCGCTCGGTATCGGAGCGGGTATCGGCGCGGCCGGAAACGTGGCGTTGGGCCGCGGCGCGATCTCGGCCGCGCGCCGGATGTTCGGCCCGCCGCCGAAGTCGCTGCCGCCGCGGGTGATCGACGCCGAGGTCGTCGAGGCGCCGCCGCCCCAGTAGGGTCGGGTCAGCTTGTGGTTGCGTCTAGGGTTCCGCCGGCCGTCCGCCAGGACGAGCGCCCACAACGAGGATGGCCGGGACTGGACCGAGCGACGCCAGGGCAGGCCGCAGCCAGCGGCCGGGCTCCACACCTGACGGGACAAAAACCCCGAGGGCTCAGTTGGGCGTGCCCCGAAGCCGGGGCACCGACCGAAGGAGCCTCGCGGTGCCGCTCGCCGTCGTCGCCAGCCACCCTTCCGTGCCCTTCGAGGTGGTGGCCGCGGTCCTGCTCGCGGCCGTGCTGCATGCCGTCTGGAACGCGATCGCGCACGCGAGCACCGACCGCCTCGCCACGTTCGCGCTGATCGGCATAGCTTCGACGGTGTGCGGCGCGGCGATGGTGCTGGTCGCGCCCGCTCCGGCCCGAGCGAGTTGGGCGTTCATCGGCTCGTCCGCGCTGTTGCACACGTCCTATGACCTGTTGCTGATGCGCGGCTACCGACATGGTGAGTTCGGACAGGTGTACCCACTGGCCAGGGGCACCTCGCCGTGGCTCGTGGCCTTGACCGCCGCTGTGTTCGCGCACGAGACACTCACCGCGCCGCGGCTGCTGGGCGTCGTCGTGGTGTCTGCCGGGCTGGTGAGCCTCGTCCTCGCCGGCGGGCGGCCGACGCATGCCGACCGTCCGGCAATCGTCGCGGCGGTGCTCACCGGAGTCGCGATCGCGGTCTACACGACGGTGGACGGGCTCGGCGTGCGCTACGCAGGCACGGCGGGCGGCTACGCCGGCTGGCTGTTCCTGACCATGGGCCCGATATTGCCCGTGTTCGCGATCCTGGCGAGGCGCAGCCGGATGCGGTCGGTGAGCCGGACCGAGGTCGTCGCCGGACTAGGCGGTGGCGTCCTGTCGCTCGCCGCTTACGGCCTCGTGCTGTGGGCCCAGACGCGAGGTGCGCTCGCGCCGATCGCCGCGCTGCGCGAGACGAGCGTCGTGATCGGCGCGATCATCGGGGCGGTCGTGTTCCACGAACGGTTCGGGCGCTGGCGCATCGTCGCCACCGTGCTGGTCGCCGGGGGAGTCGTGCTCATCAACCTCTGACGACGGCGGCCGATTCGCCTTCCAGCCGCAGGCCGTCGCCGTCGCCGTCGGGCTCAGCGCGGCCGGTCGACAGCAGCACCTCGGACGTTTCGAGCGGTACTACCTGCGCGGCCCCCGTCAGGTTGGCCACCACTCGCAGCGTGCCGCGATGCACGATCACCCAGCGGGCGTCCTCGTCGTAGTCCACGTGCACGCGATCAAGGTGCGGGTCGCGCAGTTCGGGTTCGGCCGCGCGCAGGGCGATCAGCCGCCGGTACAGATCGAGTACCTCGGCGTGCACGGGAGCCTCGACCTCGGCCCAGTCCAGCACGGCCTCGTAGTAGGCACGAGGATCTTGCGGGTCGACCATGTCGGCGACGTCCCAGCCGTGCCGCGAGAACTCGGCCAGACGCTGCTTGAGCGGCCCTCGCGCCATCGACGGCTCTGGGTGCGAGGTGAAGTACGGCCACCGAGTGGACGTGGCCCACTCCTCGCCCATCCAGAGCATGGGCGTGAACGGCGACGTCAGCAGCAGCACCGCGCCGACCCGTAGCAGTCCCGGAGACGCGAGCTCGGACAGCCGGTCACCGGCCGCCCGGTTGCCGACCTGGTCGTGATTCTGCAGGCACACCACGAATCGATACCCCGGCGTATGGACGCGGTCGACAGGGCGACCGTGGAGGGCACCCCGGAACGTCGAGTACGTGCCGTCGTGCCAGAAAGCCGAGGTAAACACCTTTGCCAGTACGGCCAAAGTCCCGAAGTCGCAGTAGTAGCCCTGCCGCTCGCCGGTCAGCAAGGCGTGCAGCGCGTGGTGCACGTCGTCGTCCCACTGCGCGTCGAGTCCGTACCCGCCTTCGCGTCGGGGTGTGATCATGACCGGGTCGTTGAGGTCGGACTCGGCGATCAGTGTGAGCGGGCGCCCGACCTGCTGCGACAGCGCACCGACCTCGTCCGCAAGCTCGGCCAGGATGTGCGGCGTGGACGAGTCGACGAGCGCGTGCACGGCGTCCAGGCGCAGGGCGTCGACGTGAAACTGCCGCAGCCACATCAGCGCGTTGTCGAGGACGAAGCGGCGCACCTGCGGCGACTCCAGGTTGACCAGGTCGCCCCAGGTACTACGCCCCTCCTTCAGGTACGGCCCGAACCGCGTCGCGTAGTTGCCGCGCGGCCCGAGGTGGTTGTAGACGACGTCCAGGACGACGGCCAGGCCTCGCGCGTGACATGCGTCGACGAACCGCTTCAAGCCGTCGGGACCGCCGTACGGCTCGTGCACGGCGTACCAGTCGACGCCGTCGTACCCCCAGTTCCACACGCCGTTGAACCCGTTGACCGGAAGCAGCTCGACGTGCGTGATGCCGAGTTCGACGAGGTGCCCGAGGTGCTCGGCGGCGGCGTCGAAGGTCGCACCGGGCGTGAACGTCCCGACGTGCAGCTCGTAGATCACCGCGCCAGGAAGCTCGCGGCCGGGCCAGCGCTGGTCGGTCCACGCGAAGGTCGAGTCGTCGTAGACCCGGCTGGCCCCGTGCACGCCGTAGGGCTGCCACCGTGAGCGCGGATCGGGCAATGGCTTGCGTGCATTGTCGAGCAGGAACGCGTAGTCGTCGCCTGGCCTGAGGTCGTCGAGGATGACGGTCCACCAGCCATCGGGCGCGGCATCCAGCTCGGCGGTGCGTGGCGCGAATCGCACACGTACCCGGTTGGCGCGTGGCGCCCAGACCCGCAGCTCCGTCACGGCGCCCCACCCTGCCATGTGAGCGCATAAGCTCCCGCTCATGTCCGACGAGGCCTCGATCCGCGACGCGTTGCGCGTCCGGCCGGACGAGGTCGACGTGAGCGCGTGCGACACGGCGGCGACGCCGCACGCGCCGGGCAAGAAGGCGAAGACACTCGAGGACACGCGGTCGATGGGTCCGGTGCTGGCCGGACTTCAGGAACGCCTGTGGGCCGAAGGGCGCCGCAGCGTCCTGCTGCTCCTGCAGGGCATCGACACGGCCGGCAAGGGAGGCGTCGTCACCCACGTGGTCGGCATGCTCGGCCCGGCGGGCGTGAAGATCACCGCGTTCAAGAAGCCGACCGCCGAGGAGGCGGCGCACCATTTCCTGTGGCGGATACGCAAGGCGCTGCCGCCGCGCGGAGTGGTCGGCGTGTTCGACCGGTCGCACTACGAGGACGTGCTGGTGCCCCGCGTGCACAAGACCATGCCTGAGGAGCAATGGCGCCGCCGGTACGGCGAGATCAACGCGTTCGAGGCCGATCTCACCGCCGGTGGCACGACGGTCGTCAAGTGCTTCCTGCACATCGGTTACGCGGAGCAGCGTGAGCGCCTGCTCGCCCGGCTGGACGACCCGACGAAGCACTGGAAGTTCCGCGAGGCCGACATCGACGAGCGTGCGTTCTGGTCGGACTACCAGGACGCCTACGCCGAGATGCTTCATGAGTGCTCCACTGAGCACGCGCCCTGGTACGTCGTGCCGAGCGATCACAAGTGGTACCGCAACTGGGCGATCAGCCAGGTCCTGCGCGAGGTGTTCGACGAGCTGGATCCCCAGTATCCGCAGGCGAATCTCGACGTCGCACGCCTGCGCGAGCGCCTGCAGCCGCCGCACTGAGCAACGTCACGCCGTCAACAGCGTGGTGAGCTCGCGGGCAAGCGCCGCGTTCAGCGGGCCGTGCGTTGCCAGGATCCGGTACCAGAGCACGCCGAAGACCACTTCGACGGCGACCTCGACCGGAACGTCGCGCAGCTGGCCGGGATAGCGGTGCAGTACGTCGGCGAGTGCCTCGCGGCGCCGCCTCAGGAACTGCGCGTCGAACGCGGCTCCGAACTCCGGGTCGAGTTGCGCCTCGGCCATGAGCGCGCGCAGCACGGGTAGCCGTCCAGGACGCCGGCCTGCGGCGTAGGTCGCCTTCAGGAACGCGAGCAGGTCGTCGTGGAGGTTTCCCGTGTCGGGCAGCGGGATATCGCGTGCTGCGCTGAGGGTTATCGCTTCGAGGACGACTTCGGCCTTGCCGCGCCACCAGCGGTAGATCGTCTGCTTGCCCGTTCCGGCGCGCGCAGCGATGCCCTCGATCGTCGTGTTCCGGTAGCCGACGTCGACGATCAGGTCCAGGGCGGCTTGCAGGATTGCCTGCCGGCTCGCGTCGCTGCGCGGGCGGCCGCGCTGTGCGGTTGCGAGTTTGCGATCGAACCTCCTCATGGCGCAAGATTAATACGAGACACAGCGGTTCGAAAATAGGAGGAACGCACATGGACGGACGGACAGCGGTTGTCGTCGGCGGCACGTCGGGCATCGGCCTCGCGACCGCCCGGCTGCTGTCGGCGCGTGGCGCGACGGTGCACGTGACCGGACGCTCGGCATCGCGGCTGGACGCGCTTCGCGGGCCGGATCCTGAGCTGATCTTGCATCAGGCGGACGGCACGTCCAGGCAGGACATGGACGAGCTGTTCGGACAAATCGGCGACGTCGACTGGCTGGTGCTCGCGCTGAGCGGCGGTGCCGGCGCGGGTCCGCTCGCGTCGCTGGACCTCGGCGTGCTGCGCGGCGCGTTCGACGCCAAGTTCTGGGGGCATCTCACGACCGTTCAGGCGGCACTGGCGCACATCGCGCCGACCGGCTCGATCACGTTCATCAGCGCGGGAAGTGCCCGCTCGGCCATCCCGGCGACCGCCGGGCTCGCCGCCGTCAACGGGGCGGTCGAGGCGCTCGTGAAGCCACTGGCGGTCGAACTGGCGCCGATCAGGGTCAATGCCGTATCGCCCGGCGTCGTGGACACGCCGTGGTGGTCGGCACTGCCCGCCGAGACGCGTGACGCCTACTTCGCGAGCGCGGAGAAGGTGCTGCCGGTGCGGCGCGTGGCGACGGCGGACGACGTCGCGGAGAGCGTGGTCCTGGCGGCGACCAACCAGAACCTGACCGGCACAGTGATCGAGTCCGACGGAGGAGCGCGCCTGGTCTCGCTGAGCTGACCGGCGGGTGGCCGTGCGATGCTGCGCGCGTGCTGCAGATCTGCCCGGACGGCGCGCGGCGACCCGGCGTGCATCCGGCGTTGCCGACGTCGCCGCCGGCATGCGTGGTGCCGAGGAAGTGCTGGCCCGGCTGGCCGGCCTCGACGTCGCCGTACTGCTGCACCGCGGGGACGCCACGTGCTGGCCAGCACTGGTGCGCGCTGCCGAGCTGGGCCTGGGCGCTCGCATCGGCCTGGAGGACACGCTGCTGCTGGCGGACGGCACGGTCGCCGCGGGCAACGTCGACCTGGCCGAGCACGCTGTCGCGCTCCTGGTCGGCTAGCGCACGAGCAGCGCCACCGGCAGTACGTCCAGCAGGTCGGCGACGCGCACGGCGCCGGACCAGGAACGTCCGGTCAGCACGTCCGTGTGCGGAGCGGCCAACGCCAGCGTGGTGTCACGCCAGCCGCCGTCGCGCGCCAGCCGCACCGGCAGCCGGGTTGCCACGGTCACCGCGCCGCCTCGACCGAACGCGACGACGTGGTCGCCCGCCGGTCCGAGCGCGCGTATCGGCGCGTAGCCGGTGAACAGGTCGGGACGGTCGCGGCGCAGTCGCAGCGCCCGCGAGACCAACCACAGCTTCGCCGCCCCGGTCTCGTCGATCGGCGGCGCCACGGTGAGCCGCGAGAGCAGCGCTTGCCGCGTGGCGAAGTCGACCCGGCGCCGGTTGTCGGGGTCGACGAGTGAGTCCTCCCAGAGCTCGGTGCCCTGGTACACGTCGGGGATGCCGGGCATGGTCAGCGCGACGACCTTCTGCGAGAGCGAGTTGCTCCAGCCGAACGGCGTGATCCGCTCGACGAAGGCGGCGAGCGGATCACGGATCTCGGGCACGTCGTAGGCGGCGTCGACCGCCGCGTGCACGGATGCCTCGAACGCGCGGTCGGGGTCGATCCATCCGGTGCCGTCCGCAGCCTCGCGCATCGCCTTCTCGGCGTAGGCGTGCATGCGGTCGCGTCCGATGAACCCCGTGCCGGCGAACGTCTGCCACAGCAGGTAGCCCAACGCGGCGTTCGGCACCGGAGCCCGCGCCATCAGGTCGCCGACGAGCTTGCTCCACTCAGCGGGCACCTCGGCGAGCACCGCCAGTCGCGCGCGAACGTCCTCGCCACGCTTGGTGTCGTGCGTCGACAGCGTCGTCATGCCCTGCGGCGCGGCGAGCTGGCGCTGGGCCTGAGCCGCGTGGAAACCGTCGAGTCCCGACCCGAACCGGGACGGGTCGCCGCCGACCTCGTTGAGCGCGACGAAGCGCGTGTACCGGTAGTAGGCGGTGTCCTCGACGCCCTTCGCCATGACCGCACCGGACGTCTGCTGGAAGCGCACGCACAGCTCGTCGGCGGGGTCGGCCAGCCGCGGATGCAGCGCGGCGATCGCATCCGCGAGCGCAGGTCGCCGCCGGACGGCGGTCTCGACCGCGGCGGTCAGGTGCGACGCCCCCTCGGGCAGGTAGGAGCGATAAACCGGGAACGCGACGAGCAGCTCGGTAATCGCCTCGGCCGCCTGCTCGATCCCCGCGCAGAGCCCGGCGAGCCGGAGAACCTCCGGGCGCAGGATCGTCGTGGCCACCAGCCGCTTGCCCGCCTCGACGTGCTGGTCGAACGACAGCTGATCGCCCGTCAGCGACCGGTACAGGTCGCTCAGCGCCGCCTCGGCGGACGGGTCGACGAACAGCGCGTTGACCTCGGCGAGCGCGTCGTAGCCGGTCGTCCCCGCGACCGGCCACGATCGTGGCAACGACTCGCCGGGCTCGAGGATCTTCTCCGCGGTCAACCAGGCGTCCGGCACCGCTGCCCGCAGGCGCGACAGGTAGCCGAGCGGGTCGGCCAGGCCGTCCGGGTGGTCGATCCGCAACCCGGCCGCGCCGTCGCCGACGAGGCGCAGCACCTCGCGGTGCGTCGCGTCGAAGACGGCCGGGTCCTCGACCCGGAGCCCGGCCAGGGTCGGCACGGCGAAGAAGCGCCGATAGCTCTGTTCGGCGCGGCGGAAGCTGACCAGCTCGTAGTGCTGCCGGTCGTGCACCTGCTCGGCGCTGCCACTGCCGGTACCGGGCGCAAGCGGGAAGCGGTGCGAGCCGTAGCGCAGCTCGTCGCCGGCGATGCGCAGGTCGCGCGCCGCGTCGAAGTCGTCGCCCAGGACGGGGAGCAGCACGCGGCCTCGCGTCCAGTCGATATCGAACCACCGCGCAAACGCCGAGCCCGAACCGAGGCGCAGGACCTCCCACCACGGCTCGTTCTCGGCGGCGTCCGCGATGCCGGTGTGGTTCGGCACGACGTCGAGGACGAGCTGCATGCCGTGCGCGGCGTCGACGAGCGCGCGCCAACCCGCAACGCCGCCGCGAGCGTCGTCGATCCGGCCGAAGTCGACCACGTCGTAGCCGTGCTCCGAACCGCTCGCGGACGCCAGGATCGGCGACAGGTATACCGCGCCGGCGCCGAGCTCGCGCAGGTACTCGCACAGCTGCGCCGCCGCCCCCAGCCCGAAGGACGGCCTGATCTGCAGCCGATACGTCGACGGCGGCGCCGACATTGAGTGTCCTGCGTCGAACGTTCCTGTCACCATCTCCGGCGCCCAGCTGCACGCTGGCTGCGTTGTCCTCGTCGCCGATACAACCCCGGTATCGGCTCCTCCTCCGCCTTGCCAGCGCACACCTGGATCACCGGATCCGGCGACGAACGTCCGACGCAGGACACTAATCCGCCCTCTGCAGCACCACCAGCGCACGCGGGCCGACCGGGACGACGCCGCCCGCGTCGACCACCTTGCCGTCGTCGAGATCCGGACGGCCGGTGTCGAGCACGACATGCCACGCGCCGCCGTACTCGGCGTTCGGCACGTGGAAGTCGATCGACTCGCTGTGCGCGGAGAAGCACAGCAGGAACGACTCGTCGACGACACGGTCGCCGCGGGCGTCGCTGTCCGGGATGCCCTGGCCGTTGAGGTACACGGCGATGGCCCGGCCGAACGGTGCTTCCCAGTCTTCCTCGGTCATCTCGTCGCCCTCGGGAGTGAACCACGCGATGTCCGGCAGCGCGTCCGCGCCGCGGCGGCGTACCGGGCGTCCGTCGAAGAAGCGCCGTCTGCGGAACACGGGGTGCTGGCGCCGCAGCCCAGCGACCTGCCGGGTGAACGCCAGCAGGTCGACGTCGACGCTGGTCCAGTCGACCCAGGTCAGCTTACTGTCCTGGCAGTAGCCGTTGTTGTTGCCCGACTGGGTGCGTCCGAGCTCGTCGCCGTGAGCCAGCATGGGCACGCCTTGCGACAGGAACAGGGTGGCGATGAAGTTGCGCCGCTGCTGCGCCCGCAACGCGCGAATCGCCGGATCTCGGGACGGGCCTTCGACCCCGCAGTTCCACGACCGGTTGTAGCTCTCGCCGTCCTTGTTCTCCTCGCCGTTGGCCTCGTTGTGCTTGTCGTTGTACGAGACGAGGTCGAGCAGCGTGAAACCGTCGTGGCAGGTGACGAAGTTGATACTCGCGACCGGCCGTCGCCCCGAGTGCTCGTAGAGGTCTGCCGAGCCGGTGATCCGTGCGGCGAACTCGCCGATCGTCGCCGGCTCACCGCGCCAGAAGTCGCGCACCGTGTCGCGGTACTTGCCGTTCCACTCGGTCCACTGCGGCGGGAAGTTGCCGACCTGGTACCCACCGGGCCCGACGTCCCAGGGCTCGGCGATCAGCTTCACCTGGCTGACCACCGGGTCCTGCTGCACGAGTTCGAAGAAGCTCGACAGCCGGTCGACGTCGTAGAACTCCCGCGCCAGCGCGGACGCGAGGTCGAACCGGAAACCGTCGACGTGCATCTCGAGCACCCAGTAGCGCAGCGAGTCCATGAGGAGTTGCAAGGCATGCGGGTTGCGGACGTTGAGGCTGTTGCCGGTGCCGGTGTAGTCGCGGTAGTACTTCGGCTCGTCGTCCTCGAGGCGGTAGTACGCGCGGTTGTCGATGCCGCGGAAGCACAGCGTGGGCCCGAGGTGGTTGCCCTCCGCGGTGTGGTTGTAGACGACGTCGAGGATGACTTCGATGTCGGCGTCGTGCAGCGCGCGCACCATCGCCTTGAACTCCTGTACCTGCCCGCCGGCGCTGCCTTGCGACGACGCGGACGAGTAGCGGGTGTCCGGCGCGAAGAAGCTGATCGTGTTGTAGCCCCAGTAGTTCGACAGGCCGCGGTCGAGCAGCGCCGAGTCGTTGACGAAGTGATGCACCGGCATCAACTCGACGGCCGTCACGCCCAGCGCGGTGAGGTGGTCGAGCATGACCGGATGGGCGATACCGGCATAGGTGCCGCGCAGCTCGGCCGGGATCTCCGCATTGCGCGTCGTCAGACCCTTGACATGCGCCTCGTAGATGACGCTGTCGGCGTAGGTGTGCTTGGGCGGGCGGTCGACGCCCCAGTCGAAGTACGGATTGACCACGACCGACTTCGGCATGTGCGCGGCCGAGTCGTCGGTGTTGTGGCTGTCGGGATCGCCGAGGTCGTAGCTGAACAGCGACGGGTGCCAGTCGACGCTGCCCTCGACCGCCTTCGCGTACGGGTCGAGCAGCAGCTTCGCGGGATTGCACCGCAGCCCGTGCTCGGGCTCGTACGGTCCGTGCACCCGGTAGCCGTAACGCTGTCCGGGCTCGATGCCCGGCACGAAGGCGTGCCACACGAAGCCATCCATCTCGGGCAGGTCGATGCGCGACTCGGTCCCGTCCGGATCGAACAGGCACAGTTCGACCCGATCGGCCACCTCGCTGAACAGGGCGAAGTTCGTCCCCGATCCGTCATAGGTGGCGCCGAGGGGATAGGCGCTGCCTGGCCAGACCTGCATCAAACGTCCCTCTTAATCGGCTCGTGATCGACGTCGATCGAGTCGATCACTCAGCGTCTGAGACTGGACAGGCGGCAACCCGCCTGCTGTGGTGATGAGAGGTAGAGCCTGCCAGATCGGGGATTCGCACTGATGGCGAAGTTTGTTGCGCACGGCATGTGTCGGGCCCAAAACGCCGCGTTACCCCCCGTGCAGGATGGTATTCCCGTTCGGGAACAGGCCCTATCATTCGGTGGGCCCTCGTCCCTTGCCATTGACCCTACGACCCCCTGAGAAGGTATGGCCGGCCGGCACTCGCAACCCTCCTCGGCGCGTCGAGGGATGTCTCTCCCCGTCGTTGCCGCCATTTTGCTACTCGTCGCCGCATGTACTGCCGGCATCCTCGTGTACTTCAACAACGATGGATCGGCGCACAAGGCGGGCGGAAGCAGCTGCGACGGGAAGGTCACGATCTTCCTCGACGCTGCGCCCAGCATCGCCGACCCGGTCGAGGCGATCGCGAAGAAATGGGTCGCGACCAACCCGACCGCCGGCGGCAAATGCGTCGCCGTGAACGTGAACTCGCTGCCGTCGGCCAACGTCGAGCAGATCCTCGCGTCCGGAGGCAACAGCGGCGGTGGCAGCTCGGCCTCCGTGTGGATCCCGGACTCCAGCACTTGGGCCGCGCGGCTCAACGACGATCTGGCAGGCGGGTCCCGTACCGGCCAGATCGAGATCCATGCGCCGATCGCGTCATCACCGCTCGTGTTCGTGAGCTCACCCAAGATCGTCTCGACGTTCACTACCAAACCGGACTGGAAGGCCGCGCTGAAGGGCCAGTTCCCGCTGACGGTGCCCGATCCGGTGTCGAACACGGACGGGTTGCTGAGCCTGCAGATCATGAACTCCGTGGTGGGTTCATCGTCTTCGGGGCCGAATCCGGACGTGGCCAACCTGATGCTGCGGCTGAGCCACTCGACGCTCGCCGACGCCAACTCCGGCTTCGCGCAGCTCGCTGCCGACCCGAGCCGCGCCGAGGTGTTCACCGCGCCGGAGCAGGCCGTGATCCAGGCCAACCGCGCCAAGCAGTCGCTGTTCGCCGCGGCGATCTACCCCGACGAAGGCACGCTGAGCCTCGACTACCCCGTGGTGCGACTCGTCCGCTCGGGAGACGACCCCGCCCTGACAGCCGCCCTGGACGCGTTCGAGCAGCAACTGCGAACGCCGGCCGCGCACACCTATCTCGCCGATGCGGGGTTCCGGGACGCGACCGGCTCGTCTGTGCCGGGCGTGGGTGCTGCCGAGGGTGTCGCCGCGGCTCCGATCCACCAGATGTCCAAGCCGTCGGCCGGGCAGGGCGTCGACACGCTGCGGCTCTGGGAAGCGGTGACCGATGACGTCAACAGCCTGCTGGTCATCGACACGTCGGGGTCGATGGGCGAAGCGGCCGGCAACGGCCAGAGCAAGATCCAGCTGACCGCGGCGGCCGCGGCGGGCGCCGTGGGCTTCTATCCGGACTCGTCCAACGTGGGCATGTGGGTGTTCTCCACCAACCAGAACGGCACTGCGCCGTATGCGGAGCTCGTGCCGATCGGCGAGATGAGCCAGCAGGTCGCCGGCGGGGCGAGTCGTCGCAAGGCGCTGATCGACGCGTCCAACGGTCTTCCGGGCCGCGTCCACGGCAACACCGCTCTGTACGACACGACGCTCAAGGCCGTGCAGGACGTCCGGAAGAACTACGACCCGTCCAAGGTCAATACGGTCGTCCTGATGACCGACGGCCAGAACGAGAACCCCGGCGGCATGACGCTCGCCCAGCTGCTCGCCGGGCTGAAGACGACCCAGGCGGAGCTCCTCCCGGTGCCCGTGTTCACGATCGGGATCGGGCCGCAGGCGGACATGAACGCACTGGGCCAGATCTCCAAGGCGACCGGCGGCAAGGCGTACTCGGTCAAGGACCCGACCGACGTGCGAAGCGTCTTCCTGGACGCCGTCGTGCAGCGTCGCTGCCAGCCTGCGTGTTGACCTAGTCCGTATCCACGCTCTTGGCGCGCAGTGCCGCGACCACGCCTGCCGCCCCGCACCCGACTGCGGCGAGTCCGACGCACAACGCCGGTCCGATCTGCAGGTCGAACGACAGCGAGCCGCGCGAGGACTCGCTGGCCGCGGCGATCTGCGAGCGTGCCGACTCGACGTGCAGGTACTCGGCGGCCACGACACCGGCCAGCAGGCTCGCGGCGACGAGGGCGACGTCGCGTGCGACGCGCGCCGAGCGACGCGTCCGGCCGAGGATGCGGCTCGCGATCGCCACGAGTAGCAGCGCGCCACAGGCGCACGTCGCGATCCCGTAGCGAGCCTCGTGCCCTAGCTGCGCCGACACGGTGCCGTTCGGGGCGAAGTCACGTACGCGGCCCCAGCCGTCGATGCGATGCGTGAACGTGTCGGTGCTGATCGTGCCGTCCGGGCGGAACGTCTCGCGGAAGCCGACGAGTGACGTGAACGGGGCGGCGATCGCGCCGGCCGCTGCAAGCCCCCAGAGGGCGACGGTCACCGGGGTCGCCCACTCGACGCGGTACCACCGGCGCCGCGCGCTGTCGGGCAGCGGCTCGCCCTCGGGCCGATCAGCAGCCAGCTCGTACATCTCGAGGTCCGCATCGCCCACGTATCACGTTGTACCAGCCGTTGTCCGTCGCGCGCCTCCGCTAGGCTGGGCTGAACTGGAGGGGAGTAACCCCGTCCTTCGCGGTGTCCCCGTCATCACGGGTCGCTCTTTGCGGCCCCGGGGTGCCGGCCCGGCCTCGGGTGGGTGAGACCTCCGGCAGCACGAACGCGTACGTCCGACCTCGGGGTACGCCGGTGGCGCCGGAGGTGACAATGCACGTCGAACCATGGGTCTGGGCGCTGACGCTCGTGCTTGCCGTGGTCTTCCTGGTGATCGACGTGTTCTACATCGGCCGCAGACCGCACGAGCCGAGCCTCGGCGAGTCCGCCCGGCACCTCGCATTCTTCGTCGCCGGCGCCGTGCTGTTTGCCCTCGGGATACTGGTGGTGAGCGGACCCGAGTACGCCGGCCAGTTCGCCGGCGGCTGGCTGACGGAGTACTCGCTGTCCGTCGACAACCTGTTCGTCTTTCTGATCATCCTGACGAAGCTGAAGGTTCCACGCCATCTGCAGCAGTCGGCGCTGCTGGTCGGCATCGTGCTCGCGCTCGTCCTGCGCGGCGCGTTCATCGCCGCCGGCGCGGCCGCGATCAACGCGTTCAGCTGGGTCTTCTACGTGTTCGGCGCGTTCCTCGTCTACACCGCGGCCAGGCTGGCGCGCGACGACGAGGCCGATCCGTCGGAGTACACCGACAGTCGCATGGTGCGATTCTTGCGCCGGCGCGTCCCGTCAACGGACGAATGGCACGGCGCGCACGTGATCGTGCGCAGCGCCGGCCGGCGGGTGGCGACGCCGATGATGGTCGTCATCGTCGCGCTCGGCACGACCGACCTGCTGTTCGCCCTGGACTCGATCCCGGCGATCTACGGCCTCACCGAAGAGCCGTATCTCGTGCTGACGGCGAACCTGTTCGCCCTGATGGGACTACGGCAGCTGTACTTCCTGCTCGGCGGGATGCTCCAGCGCCTGGTCTACCTCAACATCGGGCTGTCCGTGCTGCTCGGCTTCATCGGCGTCAAGTTGATCTTGCATGCCCTACACGAGAACACGCTGCCGTTCGTCAATGGCGGCGATGGCGTCACCGGCGCGCCGGACCTGCCGATCTGGGTTTCGCTGACCTCGATCGTCGGCATCTTGGCGGTGACGACGGTGGCCAGCCTGGTCAAGTCCGGCCACGACGCCCGAAGGCAGCGAAGCGAGGTCAGCTGAGCGTCAACTGGTCTCCGACGGCGTCGGGATGCTCGACGGCTTCGGCCACGGATGGTTTCGCTTGCCGTTGCCCGGCGGCAGCTGCGGCATTCGCGGCATCATCTGCGGGCCGGGCAGATACCTATAGCCGGGGCCGCCGAACTGGACCGGGCGGCCGGGGTGGTCGTTGTCGAACGCGACGCGGTCGATGACGCCTCCGGCTAGCAGCAGCGCGAGGCCGGCGGCAACGGAGATGCCGATCACGGCTCCCTTACGCTGCGGCGCGATCCACGGCGACTTCGGCGGGCGGGGGATCGGGGCGAACGGATCGCCCGGCTGGGCGTACTGGGGTACTGGTGGTGGCTGGGCCACGGCCTGCTGAGGCGCCGCGGCCGGTGGCGGGGGTGACGCCGCGGGCTGCTCGACCGTGGGCTGCTCGGCTGCCGGCTCGGCCGGTGTCGGCGGATGGGCCGCTTGCCCGCTGGATTCTGGCTGTTCTGGTGTGGTCATGGTTTGCTCTCCCGGGTTCCCGTCCACGATAAGCGCGGGAATCGAGAACGCTCTGTGACCGCGCAGGCTCCTACCCAGTGCATAAGCAGGCCGCCGCATTGTCGGAGTTCTCTCGTACGGTGGTGGGCGTGAGAATCGCCAGTGACATCGTCCCGAGCAGCGGCGTCTTCAAGGTCGTCGCCGACTTCGAGCCGTCCGGCGACCAACCGGCGGCCATCGAAGATCTCGAACGCCGGGTGAAAGCGGGCGAGCGCGACATCGTGCTCCTGGGCGCGACGGGCACCGGCAAGTCGGCGACCGCGGCATGGCTGATCGAGCGGGTGCAGCGGCCGACCCTTGTCATGGCGCCGAACAAGACGCTCGCGGCACAGCTGGCCAACGAACTGCGCGAGATGCTTCCCGACAACGCGGTCGAGTATTTCGTCAGCTATTACGACTACTACCAGCCCGAGGCATACGTCCCGCAGACCGACACCTACATCGAGAAGGACTCGTCGGTCAACGACGAGGTCGAACGCCTGCGGCACTCGGCGACGATGTCGCTGCTGACTCGGCGCGACGTCGTCGTGGTGGCCACTGTCTCGTGCATCTACGGCCTGGGCACGCCGCAGGAGTACGTCGACCGTGCCGTTCGGCTGCGGGTCGGTCAGCAGGTCGAGCGGGAGAAGATCCTGCGCCGCCTCGTCGAGGTGCAGTACGCGCGCAACGACCTGTCCTTCACTCGGGGCACGTTCCGGGTGCGCGGCGACACGGTCGAGATCTTCCCGGTGTACGAGGAGCTCGCGATCCGTGCCGAGATGTTCGGCGACGAGATCGAGCGGTTGTACTACCTCCACCCGCTGACCGGCGAGGTCGTGCGCGAGGTCGACGAGGTGTTCGTCTTCCCGGCCACGCACTACGCAGCCGGCCCGGAGCGGATGGAACGCGCGATCCGCGGCATCGAGAAGGAGCTCGAGGAACGTCTTGCCGAGTTGGAGAAGCAGAACAAGCTGCTGGAAGCACAGCGGTTGCGCATGCGCACCAGCTACGACGTCGAGATGATGCGCCAGGTCGGCTTCTGCTCCGGCATCGAGAACTACTCGCTGCACATTGACGGCCGCGAGCGGGGCAGTGCACCCAACTGTCTGATCGACTACTTCCCCGAAGACTTCCTGCTCGTCATCGACGAGTCCCATGTCACCGTCCCGCAGACCGGCGGCATGTACGAGGGCGACATGTCCCGCAAGCGCACGCTGGTCGAACACGGGTTCCGGCTGCCTTCGGCCATGGACAACCGTCCGCTGAAGTTCGAGGAATTCGTCGACCGCATCGGGCAGACGATCTACCTGTCCGCGACGCCGGGTCCGTACGAGTTGGGTCGCACGAAGGGCGAGTTCGTCGAGCAGGTGATCCGGCCGACCGGGCTCATCGATCCCGAGGTCATCGTCAAATCCACCAAGGGGCAGATCGACGACCTGGTGCACGAGATCCGCGAACGCGCCGAGCGCGACGAGCGCGTCCTGGTCACCACGCTGACGAAGAAGATGTCCGAGGATCTCACCGACTACCTGCTCGAGCTCGGCATTCGCGTGCGGTATCTGCATTCCGAGGTCGACACGCTGCGGCGGGTCGAGCTGCTGCGCGAGCTGCGCATGGGTGAGTACGACGTGCTCGTCGGCATCAACCTGTTGCGCGAGGGCCTCGACCTGCCCGAGGTGTCGCTGGTCTCGATCCTCGACGCCGACAAGGAGGGCTTCCTGCGGTCCGGCACCTCGCTGATCCAGACGATCGGGCGCGCCGCGCGAAACGTGTCGGGGCAGGTGCACATGTACGCCGACACGATCACGCCGTCGATGAAGAACGCGATCGACGAGACCAATCGCCGGCGGGCCAAGCAGATCGCCTACAACACCGAGCGCGGCCTCGACCCGCAGCCCCTGCGCAAGCGGATCGCCGACATCACCGACCGGCTTGCCCGCGAGGCAGCCGACACCGAGGCCTTGCTCGGTGAGGGTGCCGTGCCTGTCGGCGGGTCCGGACGTTCGCAGTCGCGCGGCAAGTCGGCCGTGCCAGGCCGTGGCGGTCGCGGTTCGGCCGGCGTCGTCGGCGTGGGCGCGCACGCCGACGGCAAGCTCGACATCGCCACCATGCCGCGCGCGGAACTAGCCGACCTCATCCAGCAGCTCAACGACCAGATGCTCGGGGCTGCGCGCGAGCTGCAGTTCGAGGTCGCCGCCCGGCTGCGCGACGAGATCAGCGAACTGAAAAAGGAATTGCGCGGCATGGACGTGGCCGGCGTCAAGTGACGGCCGGCAAGCCGCAGGACGCGCCCGACGAGCTTCGCCGGGGCGCGGCCGATTGGCGGTGAACGTCGCGGCATTGCTGTGCGAGCATCGGCCGGGACGTGGGTAAGGGGGCCGGCGAGTGCCGGCCCCCTTACCCGATCCGTGAGTTGCTTGGTCTCGCTACGGAAGGACATCCCAGAACGTCACGGTCGCGATGGCTCGAGCGTTCTTGCTGTCGGCCGACGTACCGGGGGTGAACGTGCTGCTGTCACCCTGGGTGTTGAAGGATGCCGCCGCCTGCAAGGCGTTCTTGATCGCGGTCTGGTTCGTGCCGCAGTACGCGGCCTCCCATGTTGCGAACACGCCGGATCCTCCGCTCGGCACGCTTCCGAAGGCCGAGGCGTTCAGCTCCGCCGAGAGCAGTTGCTGCAAGAGCTGCATCCTCGCTTGGTCGAGCGCCGACCGTTTGGCACCGGTGGACGTCTTCGAGACATCACTCCAGAAGCCACCCATGAGCTTGCCGAGCGTGTCGATCGGCCGACCGCAGATCGTCCTGTCACCGATGCCCGCCGTGCCCGCGACGCCGGGGAAGGTGTGCCCGAAGGCGGTGCCGCCGAACCAGGCGATGTTCGCGAGCGGGGTGTGCGTCGCCCAGAAGCCCTGCGTGCGGGTCACCCCTTGGCCGGTGTTCTCGAACGTGCAGGTCACCGTGTCGCCGATCTTCAGCGTGATGGTGGCGGTCTGCGTGTTCAGGTCGCCGACGCCCGTGCTGCCACCGCTGCCGGTGACCGCGCAGCTGTAGGGCGCGTTCGGGTCGGCTGGGTCCTGACCGATGCCGGTGAGAATCCACCCGAGTTGCGTGCCTTCCTTCACCGTGTAGGTGCCGGCATTCAGGGTCTGGCTGTTCTGGCCCCCGCCGGGCAGGGTGAATCCGTTGTAGCCCGTGCCGGTGGTCGTGAAGCCGAAGCTCCCGGTGTTCGCCGGCTTGGTGATCTTCTTGATAACGATCGTGCCGGGCTGGTCGTCGTTCGTGATCGTGCAGGTAGCTGATTGGCCGACAGCCAGCGAGATATTGCTGCCACTCTGCGAGCCACCCACGCAGACCCACGCGCTGGCCGAGTAGCCGTACACGTTGGTCTCGGACAGCGCCCAGGTGTCAGCCTTGAGCCCGGCGCCCGAGTCCACCGGGCTGGTGCCCGACAGATCGTTGGTGCCGGCCCCGTTGGCCGTCAGGGTGAAGTCCGCCACGGTCTTAGTACCACCGTTGTCGTTGACGACGACCTTGCGCAGGTGAAGCGCCGGCGCGATGTCGTCGTTGGTGACCGTGCAGGTCTTGGTCTGGCCGACGGCGATCGTGCCGAAGCAGTCGGTCGAGAACGAGGCCGCGTAGCCTGCGGGTCCGGACTCGGCGACGTTGTAGCTGCCGGCGTCCAGGGTGACCGTGGTGCCCGGAGACTCAGCGCCGGGGAAATCGTCCGGCGAGTCGTTCGTGCCACCGGAATCCAGCGTGAAGTCCTTGGCCTGGGCGGTGCCGCCGTTGTCGTTGATCACGTGCTTGATCACGATCAGCTTGGCCGCCTGGTCGTTGTTGGTGACGGTGCAGGTCTTGGTCTGGCCGACGGCGATCGTGCCGGTGCAGTCGGTCGAGAACGAGGCCGCGTAGCCTGCGGGTCCGGACTCGGTGACGTTGTAGCTGCCGGCGTCCAGGGTGACCGTGGTGCCCGGAGACTCCGCGCCGGGGAAGCCGTCGGCCGGGTTGGCGTTGGTCCCAGCCGTGCTCATCGCGAAGTCCTTGGCCGCGGCGGTGCCGCCGTTGTCGTTGATCACATGCTTGATCACGATCAACTTCGGAGCGATGTCGTCGTTGGTGACCGTGCAGGTCTTGGTCTCGCCGAGCGCGATCGAGCCGGTGCAGTCCGCTGAGAAGCTCGCGCTGTAGCCGGTGGGTCCGGACTCGGTGACGTTGTAGCTGCCCGCGTCCAGGGTGACCGTGGTGCCCGGAGACTCAGCGCCGGGGAAGCCGTCGGCCGGGTTGGCGTTGGTGCCAGCCGTGCTCATCGCGAAGTCCTTGGCCGCGGCGGTGCCGCCGTTGTCGTTGATCACATGCTTGATCACGATCAGCTTCGGAGCGATGTCGTCGTTGGTGACCGTGCAGGTCTTGGTCTCGCCGACGGCGATCGTGCCGAAGCAGTCGGTCGAGAACGAGGCCGCGTAGCCGGCGGGTCCGGACTCGGCGACGTTGTAGCTGCCCGCGTCCAGGGTGACCGTGGTGCCCGGAGACTCAGCGCCGGGGAAGCCGTCCGGCGAGTCGTTCGTGCCACCGGAATCCAGCGTGAAGTCCTTGGCCACGGCGGTGCCGCCGTTGTCGTTGATCACGTGCTTGATCACGATCAACTTCGGAGCGATGTCGTCGTTGGTGACCGTGCAGGTCTTGGTCTGGCCGACGGCGATCGTGCCGGTGCAGTCGGTCGAGAAGCTCGCGCTGTAGCCGGTGGGTCCGGACTCGGTGACGTTGTAGCTGCCGGCGTCCAGGGTGACCGTGGTGCCCGGAGACTCAGCGCCGGCGAAGTCGTCCGGCGAGTCGTTCGTGCCACCGGAATCCAGCGTGAAGTCCTTG